>JACCDO010679933.1_pt1 | contig 152213 bp, 140 predicted proteins | sample 7446101 | NCBI WGS metagenome assembly JACCDO01 (sample SAMN15323440, study PRJNA562643) | freshwater metagenome | isolation source: river surface water | place: USA:Blue River Watershed | collected 2017-08-16
CATTTGTGAAATTAAGGACTGTTGTAACTGAGTTCTACCAAACTGCTTCATGCTCACATAATCCATTAAGCGACCTTGTCCAAACAATGATTGCTCTGAATACTGATGGCTTGCTGGTGTTAACATTCCCATTTTATTTGATAGTTCTTCATGATCTTCAGAGCCATCAACCCAATCTAAAGTTTTAGCTAAGAATGAATCTATTCCAAATAAAGAACCAATACTATCTAAAACACCACCCAAGCTAGCAAATGAAGCTGTTAATGGGTTTTGGAATGCTGCACGAGCATAATTTGTTGCAGAGATTCTAACGCTTAAGACGTTTTGATATCCGTAATAGTTTCCATAGATACCCGTTGTGCTAGCATCAGCACCTGAACCATCAACAGTATAGACTGCATCGTAGGTTATCCCTTTTTTCAATTTAAATTTACTCATCAGATTATCTAAACGCTGACTACTACCATCTTTTAAAGCAATTAATGGGAATATTTTTCCTGCAGTTAAAGCGTTACCTGCATCAGCTGTATTTCTCATTGGACGAGCTGATAATATTATTTTAGCAGCATCACCTTCACCAGCTTGGAAATCAACAGAATTTACCTCTAATGGAGCTGTTGCTACAGTTCCAGAAACTGTTCCTGTTGAATTAGGATCGAATTGAACAACAAGTTTCGCACCATTTTGAGCTTCAATAGTATCTATTTTTAACTGACGTAAACTTGTATCAGATTGATTTAGGGTTTCTAGAACAACTCTCATCGTACCTTGTCTGTTCAACTTGACTTTCTTAAGATCCATTGATGAGTCCGAGGAACCTGTCAAAATAGCATCTAATTTTGCATAAGGCTTGACAGTAATAGAGCTAGAAGCATGGTTTAAATCCATATTTCTCATTTCTACCGCACCTTCTTTAACAACTAAAGAGCCTGTGAAATCAGTTGTCGCTGTTCCATCTAAATGCAATCTACCAGCACCCAACTTGGTGAATGTACCTGCTACTGCCAAATCGGGATTGAAGAAATAATTAGTTGCAGTAGATGGAATATTAATATATGCATTTTTAGAAGCATCAACTGTTAATAACGTACTATCACTTGCTACAAAATTCTGATCAAGATAGAGGCTACCACCACTAACAGTTATGTCTCCGGAAAAATCTGAGTTGACACCTTTTAAAGTTAATGCTTCTATACCTGTCTTAGTTAAATTACCAGCACCAGTTAAAGTGTAATAAACAATTGTTGGTTTTGTTAAATTTGCGGTTAAACCACCTGCATCAATACTCAATGTTTTAGTAGAATTAGGTCCACCTACAGATAAGAAAGAACCTGCGACATCATCTGAATTTAAGGTCGCTCCATCAAATTTAATGTCTCCTGCGCCTCTAAATAAAAGACCAACACCTTGTGGTTTTAATGTGCTTTTAAAGACAAGCGTTGAATCAGCAGCGACAGTTGTATAAGCTTGTGCTCCAATTTTTGTCATACCATTAAAATTTAAGGTTCCTGCATTGACTGTAATATCTCCGCTATGCTCGACAGTTCCAGTGATGGTCATAGCAGATGAACCACTTTTAACAATAGAACCAAGACCAGAAATATTAGAAGGTGTTGAATATGAAGACCCTTGGGCTACATCAGCAATATTAAATTCAGTTGTACTGAAATTATCCATCACAATATTACCAGCACCAGTATATCCTTTATGGACTAGCAATTTTCCTGCATTAACATTTGTATTACCATCATGACTTGTGGAACCTGTAAGCTCTAATGTTCCGTAACCTTCTTTAATCAAGTCCCCGCTAGCACTTCCTGTAATTGGCAAATCTAAAACAATAGTTTGTCCACCTAAAGAGCGCACAGTCATATGGCTAGCACCAATATTTAACCCACCATGATCGCCTGATTTTGATAAAGTCGCTGTTGTATGAGCGCTCTCAGGATCAATCGCGATAGTACCGGCATTAATATTAAGATATGTTGAAGCTCCTGCACTTTTAATATATTGTGTTTCGCCGCCTAGTTGTAAAATGCTTGTTCCTTTTAGTGTCGCTTCAGCACCAGTTTTAACTTCATAAGTTCTCGTATCAGCTAAAGTAATAGTTCCTGATGTATGTTCAAGTTTTCCAGCCTCAACAACAATATTTCCATCTGCTCTGGTATTTCCATTAAGAGTAAATGTTCCTGTTCCTTGTTTTGTTAAAGTACCTAACATCGAGATAGATCCTGAGAAGGTGCTATCAGCATTTCCATGCCCAACTGTTAAATTACTGCTATGTGAGGAATCTGGCCCAAGAATCACATTACCCGCTCCAGCTAATGCCCCTATTGTGTCGGAAAATCCATTAAGATCTAATGTGGCACCAGCATCAATTTGGATTTTTGTACTATCAGCAATAACATCGCTATGCCCAAATCTTAAAGTACCTTCATTAATTGTTAAATCACCAGTAAATGTATTACTTCCTGTTAATGTTAAGGATTTCAAACCTGTCTTGAAAATTGTACCAGCACCCGAAATAACTCCACTATGTGTTTTATCAGCAGAATCAATATCTAAATATAATGAGGCACCACTAGATACTGCAAGATTACCATCGCTTTTTAAGGAGTTTTCATTAAGAATTAATCGACCATTTAGAACTTTCATTTCACCTGTGGATGAGGTTGTTCCAGACAATGTTAAATAGCCAGCTCCTGTTTTTTCAAAAATACCTGTGCCACTTATATTTCCATAAAATACTTCATCTTCCCCTGAATCCATTGTGATTTCTAATGTTCCACTATTAATAACATTTCCATTCATGGAATTTCTATCAAGAGTTAATCGACCTTCATCAATAGTCGTATCCCCAAAATTAGTAATAGAGCCTGTTAATGTTAAATGGCCGCCCCCTTTTTTATGAAAAGTACCATCTCCAGAAATATTTCCAGAATATGTTTTATTAGTATCAGCACTAATAGTGATATCTAAATTAGCATTATCAATAATATTAGAGGCATTATGCAACGATGTTTCGTTAAGAACTAAGGTTCCACCATCAATTGTTGTATCACCAGAATAAGTATTTGCACCTTCTAATGTTAAGGTACCTGCACCTGATTTAGTTAGAGCACCACTACCACTAATGATATGAGTATACGTCTTATTAGTATCTAAGCTTAACTCTAATGCAGTGTTAACATCTAAAATAATTTCACTGACGTCTGTGTTAAAAGAATCATCATTTAAGTTCAAGGTTCCTTCGCTCACAGTAATAGAACCTGTGTTCGAGTTTGTACCTGTCATTGTTAATTTTAAATCACCTTGTTTAACAATATCACCAGCACCTGATAAGTCACCTGTATAGTTAACATCAACATCATTAATATTTAAATTTAAAGTACCTTCATTAGCAATATCTCCGCTTAAAGGAATAGATGTTGAATCAAGTGTTAATGTTGCGGTACTTTCATTTGTCATACTAATTGATGAATCAACATTACCAGTTAAACTTAGACTATGTGAGCCTTTATTAGCGATAGTTCCTGTTCCAGTAAAATTACCATCGAATTCAAATGTTGTTGCAGCTGTATTATCAATTTCTATCGTAGTACCTGCTGATAAATCAGTATTTCCGGTTAATGAATGTTGGTCAACAAGGATTTTTCCCTGTTGAATTGAGGTACCACCAGAATAATCATTCGTTCCAGTCAGTGTTAATGCAGCACTTCCTGTTTTAGTCAGTGTTCCTGTTCCTGTGATTTTTCCAGCTATTGTTTTATCAGCAGCTATATCAACAATAATCGATTTACTATTTGTAATAGTGTCCGAAGAAGTGCCTGAATATGTGCCATGGATCGTCATCCCTGCTGATGTACCGGAAACTGTGATATCTCCTCCGATTGTAGCGCCAGATGCAACTATTAATTCACCACCTGTTAAAATGAGTGTTCCTGTAAATGTGGAGCTATTGCTAGATATTTTTAAAATACCGTCTCCAGTTTTTTCTAAAGTCCCATCGCTTGATGTCAAAACACCTGTTATATCAACTGTTTGAGTAGAAGCAGCTGTTTCAATCACTAATTGATGATGCGAGCCATTAAATTGGATAGGTGCATGTATCGTATAAGTTTTTGATAAATCATCACCGATTGTTGAGGCTTTAATCTTAACATCAACATAGTTTCCCGTCTTAGTATCATTTTTATCAAACGCTAATGCATCTGATGATTGCATATCCAATATTGTAATACCGCTTGTCACGGAAACTGGAGTTGCCTCACCATCATTAACAGTGTAATTACCATTAAGCTGCCCTAAAACAACGGAATCAACTAACGTGTTGTTTAATTCAAGAGTTATTTGTGCATCGCTTGTTGCATCAGAAACAATGTTATACGTTGCAGAGTAAACAAGTGTTACTGGCAACCCTGCAATCGTATAGATTATTTTTTTTATTAAATCGGTACTTCCTTGTCTTTTCATTTTGCCATCCCTTTTCCATTAAATTAAAAGCAAAACCTTAGCTTGCTAAATCAATTCTAGGAAAATAGAGGATTAATGCAAATTAACTCCAATATTTATTTGATTTGCAACTTAAATAAAATTAATCTTAAATTTTATTTAATATTTGATGCAAATGATAAAATAATCTGTTTTTTTCTTTGTTTTAAATCAAATTCGGCATCTAAACAAATATTTGAATAAGTATTTCTTAACAAATTTTTAGAGAAAAAGCCTACTCCTAAAATAGATTCATTTTTCAACTCGTTGTTTTTGATTGATATTTTAAAACCAAGATTTGAATTGTCTTTATCAATAATATTATAAGTAAAGCCTGCTCCAAGGAGCGTTCCTAAATCATTTGAATCACCACCAACTTCAGCACTTAATTTTAAGGCTGATGCTAGCTTAAACTCACCATTTAATAACGTGTTAATTTTTCTAACAGTACAAGCACCTAATCCTTGATAAGAGTCATAATTTATTGATAAATTAAAATTAAAAGAATCATTTAAATAATTTAATTGATGAGTAATTCTATTAAACTCTAGGCGATGACTCACGTGATCAAGCTCAAACAATATTATTGATTTAAAAATATCGACAAAGCTCGAATCATTAAAAGGCATACTGAGTTGCTGAAAGATTTGAAAAGCTCTCGATCCATCTAAAGCATAAAAATAATTCTCACCCTTTTTACTAAGCCTATCATCCATCATTGAGTGATGAGCTATATCACAACGCGCCATTTGCTCTAAAGCTTCTCTTAACTCCGCAGGGAACTCAATAATAGGGGCCTCATTTAAAAATCTAGAATCAATTGGAAGCGGCGTGTCGGTAACTGGCTGAATTTTTTCTTCTTTTTTATTATCAGCCTGATCTGTAATATTAGGATGATGGAGGGTAGCACGAGTTGATTGTTTATCTTCTAATCTTAAATAAATCAATCCTTTTTCTCGATCGGCGTATAAATGAGTGTAAGGGACATAGGACGATGTCGGAGAAACATCTGATTCTTCACCATATATAGATTGATAATTTGCAATTGGATTAACTTTTAAGCGCTGAACAAAATCAAGTGTTCCAAATTCGTCATTCCCTTTAAAATAAATTAATGGATAAATTGTTCTCAGATGAGGCGTATCTTTTGTTGTTGGCCTGAATTCAATTAATAATTTATCAGCCGCCCCTTGAGTATTGAACTCAACCTCATCAATTTGAAGATAAGGATGAATTCTTTTTTTAGGGATAGGATCGTATTGAATAGCTATTGATGCTCCATTTTGAATTTTAAGTTTTGATATTTTTAAAATATCAGATGATGAATCTTCAATATTCTTTAAAAAAGCAACAGACCTTGTCCTTAAATCTAATGTTTCTAACCTCTTTACTTTACTAACATCAAGTTGAGCGCGAGGAGCAATTTGTATATTTCTAAAAGAGCCTTCATCTAAAAGAGCCTTACCCTGCTGAATAATAATTTCACCTTCATATTTACTAGCATCCGTTTTATTAAAAATTAATGTTCCTTGACCTTTTTTAATAAATTGACCAGATCCAATAATTGGATAGCTCCATTCACTTAATTTGGATATTTCAGAAATAAAAGAAGTATTTTTTTCGATAAAAAGCTTAGAAATAACTGGCATATTTTGAAAGAATCTTATGGAACCACCTTTCACTTCTATTGCTGCTAAATGAACAATAGGCGCCGTCATCGTTAACAGCCCTTCTCCTTTTTTGATTAAAGAACCCTCTCCTTTTAATGATAAATTCCAATCAATATTTGAATTAGTTTCAAATCCAATCCCTTTTTGAGTCACAAAAATCTCAGGAGAGTCTTTCATTCCCGTAAAAAAAACGCTGCTATCTTCATATTGATTATTAAAATAAATACCATCAACTATAATTTGACCTTTTGATTTCAATCTAACTAAAGGTGATTTGATTAAAAAATCTTTCTTAATCACTAACTGAGTATTTGATTCAAGTTTTATTTCTGATGATGGATCATACACAACTGGTGCATTAAAAATTAAAGCGCCTTCTTGTAAATCTATAGCTGCATATTGCTCAGAGCCCTCTAGTGTTAACTCACCGAGTCCTGTTTTTTGAATAAGATTTTTATTTTTTCCAAAACTTTGTTGATTGATTTTTTTATCAGAAGCAACGTGAATTTCTATCAATTCATCTGTTGATCCCAAATCAGCAGCTAATAATGGAGTGATAATCAAAGGATAAAAGAAAAATAATATTTTATTTGTCCGCATGGCTACTCTTTTTAATAAACGAAGTATTAATTAGAATAGCCAAGGTCTAGTTCGTTACAATCTCTAGGTTAAGATTATAAAAACTTAATTCCAAGGTAAAAACTCAACACCTTTGAGATATGGTCTTAAAACTACAGGAATATAACATCCTGTCTCATCAGCGTGGTTTTCAATCATCGCTATTAATGCTCGACCAACAGCAACGCCTGATCCATTTAAAGTATGAATAAACTGTGTTTTATCTTGTTGTGTTTTTTTAAATCTTGCTTTCATTCGTCTAGCCTGAAAATCACCAAACATAGAACACGAAGATATTTCTCTATATTTTTGTTGAGATGGCAACCATACTTCTAGATCGATTGTTTTAGCAGAACCAAAACCCATATCACCAGTACACAATTGTAATAACTGATGAGGAAGCTCTAATGAAGAAAGAAGACCTGAAACATGATCTACCATTTCATTAAGTAAAAAGGCACTTTGTTCTGGCAACGCAGCTAACACTAACTCTACTTTTTCAAACTGATGTTGTCTAAATAATCCTTTAGTATCTTTTCCATAAGATCCTGCTTCCGATCTAAAGCAAGGAGTATGCGCCATCATTCTAATAGGAAATTCTTGTCCTGCTAAAATTTTATCAGCGAACAAATTGGTTAAAGGAACTTCTGCTGTAGGAATTAAATAAAGATTTCTATCACCTTTTAATGCAAATAAATCTTCTTCGAATTTCGGTAATTGTCCTGTTCCAAATAAAGCCTGGCCTTGTACTAGATAAGGAACATAATACTCAACGTATCCTGCTTGAGCGTGATAATCGAGCATGTATTGAATCAAAGCTCGATGCAATCTAGCAACAGCGCCTTTTAGAACACTAAATCTGGTACCTGATAAATAAGCGGCTTCATCCATCAAGATCAATCCATTTTTTTCTAAAATCTCAAGATGATCTAAACCTTGCGTTCTTTTAATTTCCCCAACTTTTTTTAAAACGATATTATCTAACTCACTATGACCCACAGGGACTGATTCATCAGGAATATTAGGGATATTAAATGCAGCTTGCTCCATTTGCATGTCAACAGATGCTAAAGCGGATTCGGCTTCTTCTAGTTTTGATTTCAGAGCTAATACTTCATCTTGAATTTTTTGAGTATCGGCACCTTGCGCTTTTAGTTTTCCAATCTCTTTAGATAATTGATTCCGTTGTTGTTGAATTTGTTCTGCTGCAACCTGACAACTTTTTCTCTTTTCCTCTAACTCTGCAAATAATGCAACATTTAACTCATAACCACGTTTTTTTAATCCTGCTGCAATTTGCTGGATATCATTTCTGAATAATTTTGGATCAATCATTTTCTAAGTTACTCTCAAATTGTTATCATACGTATCTAAAAAAAATATGTTATTAAACTAAACAATTAGTTTTATTGTAGCTATTTCATTTGTAATCGATAATATCATCGTTACTCATTAAATCCAATGAGTAACATCTAATTGCAATTCATCTTTCTACATTAATATTTCATAATTATCAGGTAATTCGAATTTTTTCAATTGTGCTGATTTTTTAGATTTTGAGATGAAAGAAGATTCTTCTTTTTTAAATTCAACAACTATTTCAACATCATCAAGATTATTATGACAAATTAAATGAATTCCACCATGATTCAACTTTGTTAGTGTCATTGTATGATGGCCTTGTCTCTTGATAATAGTTCCTTTGAGTTCATTCGGTAAAATATCTGCATAGAAAAATTCATTAAATTCTGAAAAAAATGGGCTTATTTCTTCTAAATCAGTCGTACCCCATTGCTGAGCTTGTTGCAGTTGAGGATCGATAAAATAAATACTCCCATTCTTAATCCATAAAACATACTGATCATCTTGTTGAAAAGTCCACCACTGCTCTTTTTTTTCAAAAGTAACATCTCCCTCAAAGGATTCGCGATCTCTTGTGATAATGACATGATATGGGGTGCTGGATTGAAAAAAATTCTCAAGAGTTTTTGCAAAACAAAATGTTGTGATGAACGTCCAAATAACAATAAATTTTTTCATAGAGATGGATGCACAAGTATCGTGCATCCATTATAAACTATTGAATGATTTCTGTCATGAAGCATCTGGCGCTACGTCGTCTAATCTTAATTCTTCAAGATCCATTAAAAAATCTATTTTCTGCGATCTTGATACTTCCAACACTCGATCGCAATCGTCATCACTAACATAGGCGCCGTGCACTCGTTTTAACCCAGGTTCTCCTGATTGCAATAAATAAGCATCCCCCATTCCTAACAAATGCTCTGCACCTTGCTGATCGATAATTGTTCTAGAGTCTATTTTCGATGACACAGCAAAAGCAAGCCTTGCAGGAATGTTTGCTTTAATCAGGCCTGTAATCACATCAACAGAAGGTCTTTGGGTTGCCAAAATTAAATGAATACCACAAGCTCTCGCCTTTTGTGCAATTCGAGCAATCGGCTCTTCAATTGCTTTTTTCGTCATAATCATCAGATCAGCCAACTCATCAATAACAATCACCATAAAAGGCATTGGTGCTAATGATGGATTCTTTTTACGAAGCTGATGATATTCAGTAATGTGCCGAACATGCATTTTTGCAAGAATTTGATATCGCTCTTCCATTAACGCGACGCACCATTTTAAGACACCGAAGGCTTGAGTGGGCTCCGTGATGACAGGACAAGCAAGATGCTTAAGCTGCTCATAACGAGCAAATTCTAAAATTTTAGGATCAATTAAGACCAATCTTAAATCTTCTGGTGATTTTTGAGTGATCAATGTCAATAACATCGCATTCATGCCAACAGATTTCCCAGATCCTGTTGAACCAGCAACAAGAAGATGAGGGAGTTTCGCTAAATCTAAAATCACAGGCTCGCCTTGAGCACATACACCGATAGCTAATGGTAATAATTGATTTTTCGATGTAGCTTCTAGTAATGGTTTAATTGGAATAATTTCTCTTTCAGGAATTGGGATTTCTAAACCTATTGCTGATTTTCCTGGAATATTTTCAATAACATTCACATGACTGATTTTCAAAGCTCTAGCTAAATCTTTTGATAAAGCCACAACTTTTGCACTACGCTCTCCTGGAGATAATTGCATTTCAAACCGAACAATCACAGGGCCAGGAACTATCGCAGTAATTTTAACATTAACCCCATATTCTTTTAATTTAAGCATTAATTTTTGACCTTGATCTTGCCAACGCTGTTGATGGATCGGCTCGACTAATTTTGGTGCTGGCTCTGCTAAAAGGGCTACGGGATTTTCATTAGTCTCTGTTATAGTTTTATGATGAATTGTTTGCATGATTGTTTTTGATTTTATTTTATTTTTAGATTGAGTTAAAAATTGCTCAATCATTAATAATGGAGAGATGTTCAGCGTTAAGCACAAGCTTCCCATTAATAAGCAGGTGATCGCTAGAAAAACGCCATGTCCGCCAAACAACCACGTTCCTGAATAAACTAAGGCTTGCCCTAACCACCCACCTGGAGTATTAGGAAGACCTATATTTAATGAGGTGCTACCTAATTCTAGAAAATAAGTTAAACAGGAAATGATGCCAAGCCATCCGATAAAAGATCGCCAAATAAATACTTTTTTTAAATCCATCAAAATAAAATGAAGAGCAATTAATGGCAAAATCCAAGCAACAGAACCAAGAACCATAAAAAAGCTATCTGCTAAATAAGATCCAATAATTCCACCTTTATTTTGAATAGGTGCATGTGGGGCAACCACATTCCAAGCAGGGTCATATAATGAATAACTAGACAGGGCAAGAATAAGAAAGGCAGTCAGAAAAAGACTGCCTAAGATTCGAAGACTTCTCATGAACATTCCTTTTTATCAAATTATAGGGTATCCATCCTTTTTTGAAATTATGTTCATGATTTTTAGAAATTAATTAACAGCGTACCATTGCCCTTGATCGTTTTTACATACATCCATGTATACTTTTTCTTCTTTGCCATCAATCATAAATTTTTGTTCTAATTTACGGCAAGGACGTCCTGCTTGATCTTGACCATTATTAATAACTTGAACTGATCCTGAGTTTCCTGAATCAGGATTAACCCATATAATTTTTTTATTCTCAGAACTATTTAATGCCGAATTCGCGCTTTGATTAGCCAAATTGCGATCCTTCTCATCCATTTTTGCGCCAATATGAGATCCGATGATAGTACCAGCAATTGCTCCAATAACACCTGCAGCCACTTTTCCATCATCTTTACCGAAAGCAGAGCCTAAGACGCCCCCAGCAATCCCCCCAATGACAGCTCCATTTGTTTGATTATCATTTGTGCACCCTGCTAAAAGAACTGCAACCAATACGAGTCCTTGCACGATTTTATTATTCATTTGATACCTTTTTTCTTAACAAATTCAATAAATGTTAGACAATCATTATTTTTTTGCAAATAAAAACATCAAGTTATTTTCTTTAATAAGTCTAATAGGTCATTTTTTATATCGCGGTATTCTGCTGCTTTTTCAAACTCCAAAACAGATGCGGATTTAAGCATTAAGGTTTCTATTTCATCAATTTTTTTCGCAATCAGTTTCGGATCATGTAAAACTTCTTCTTTAATTTCTACTTCAATGTTTTTTTTCTTTTTCGATTTAGTCGCTTTTGTTTTTCTTAATCCCTCTAATATCTCTAAAATTGGTTTGTTAATTGTTTGCGGCTGAATTCCGTGTGCTTGATTATATTTAATCTGCTTGTCTCTTCGACGATCTGTTTCTTCTATGGCTGATTTTATTGAATTAGTGATTCGATCTGCATAAAGAATGACTTTTCCTTCAGCATTTCGAGCCGCGCGACCTATAGTTTGAATGAGCGATCGAGTCGATCTTAAAAAACCTTCTTTATCTGCATCAAAAATAGCAACAAGAGCTACTTCTGGCATATCTAGGCCCTCTCTAAGCAAATTAATACCAACCAATACATCAAGCTCTCCTAATCGCAATGATCTGATTAACTCAACGCGTTCAATAGTATCAATATCAGAATGTAAATATGCCGCTTTGATAAAAGAGTCCTTTAAGTACCCTGTTAAATCTTCGGACATTTTTTTTGTTAAGGTTGTAATTAAGACTCGCTGATTTTTTAATGTAGCATTTTTGATTTCACTTATAATATCGGCAACTTGAATAGCAACAGGACGAATTTCTATTAAAGGATCGACTAATCCTGTTGGCCGAACAATTTGCTCAACAATTTGTTCAGAATGCTCCAGCTCCCAAGCCCCTGGTGTTGCAGAAACAAACAGTCCTTTTGTCATGATTTGTTCAAATTCTTCAAATTTCAAAGGACGATTATCTAAACAAGATGGTAGTCTAAAACCATATTCTACAAGGTTTTGCTTTCTAGCCTGATCTCCTCGATACATCGCTCCAAGTTGAGGCAACATCACATGCGACTCATCAGCAATAATTAAATGATCTTTAGGAAAGTAATTCAAAAGAGTTGGCGGTGCAGAACCTGGTTCTTGCATCGTTAAATGACGTGAGTAATTTTCAATCCCTGAACAGTGACCTAATTCTAACATCATTTCAATATCATATTGTGTTCGTTCTTTTAATCGTTGAGCTTCCACTAACTTATTCAAAGAAAACAACTCTGCTAAACGCTCTTGCAACTCTTGCTTTATTGTATCAAGAGATTTTATCAGCTGTTCTTTTGGTGTGACATAATGATTTTGAGGATAAATAGTTAAACGAGTTACTGTCTCTTTTATTTTTTGAGTTAAGGGATCAATAAAAGAAAGCTTCTCTATTTCATCATCGAAAAAAGAAACTCTTATCGCTTCATCTTGAGCATCTGCTGGATAAATATCTATTGTATCGCCTTTAACTCTGAACACACCTCGCTTAAATTCAATATCATTTCTTGTATATTGTAATTGAGCAAGTTGTCTAAAAAATTGTGTTCGTTTAATATGCTCACCTACCTTCAATGGTAAAAGCATCTTCATATAAGAAGCTGGGTCCCCCAAGCCATAAATAGCTGACACCGTCGCAACAATAATGACATCAGAACGCTCCATTAAAGCTTTTGTACTAGCTAATCGCATCTGTTCAACTTGCTCATTAATTGCAGAATCTTTCTCTATGTATAAATCTTTAGAAGGAACATAAGCCTCTGGCTGATAATAGTCATAATAAGAAACAAAGTACTCTACCGCATTATGCGGAAAAAATTCGCGCATTTCACTGTATAATTGAGCAGCAAGAGTTTTATTTGGTGCCAGTATTAATGTTGGTTTATTTAATGATGTAATTAAATGGGCCATAGTAAAAGTTTTACCAGACCCAGTAACCCCTAGCAAAGTTTGTAAACGCTGTCCTGAAGTGTACCCTTCAATAAGCTTTTTTAGCGCTTCGGGTTGATCTCCACTTGGCAAGAATGAACTCACCAACTGAAATCTTTTTTGTGTTTTATTCATTGTGAGTCGCTAAATATTCTTCAACATCCAAAGCCGCCATACAACCTGTTCCTGCTGAGGTAATTGCTTGCCTATAATGATAGTCACTCACATCTCCTGCAGCAAATACACCATGAATGCTTGTGGCTGTTGCCATGCCATTTTGTCCAGAGCGCACGACTAAGTATCCATCTTTCATCTCAAGTTGATTAATAAAAAGATCGGTATTAGGTTTATGTCCAATTGCAATAAAAACACCCTCTAAAGACAATATTTTTTCTTCATTTGTTTGAGTGCTTTTTAATTTAATTCCTTGAACAAATTTTCCATCGCCTAGGATTTCTTCAACAACATGATTCCAACAAATTGAAATTTTGCCTTCTTTGACTTTATCAAATAATCTTTGTTGTAGAATTTTTTCAGCTCTTAACTCATCTCGACGATGCACAAGAGTAACGTGAGATGCTATTTGACTTAAATATAAAGCTTCTTCGACAGCTGTATTTCCACCGCCAACAACACATACAGGAACACCTCGATAAAAAAATCCATCACAGGTAGCACAACCTGAAACACCATTACCTAAGTATGCTTTTTCTGAAGGCAAGCCTAAATATTGCGCGCTGGCCCCTGTAGCAATAATCAAAGACTTTGTAAAATACTCTGTGCCTTTTTCTCCAATTAATTTAAACGGTTTATTTGCTAAATCCACTTTAATAATATGATCTTCGATAATTTCAGCTTCAAAATGAGCTACATGTTCTTCCATTCGCTTCATTAACGCAGGTCCTGTTAATCCTGCAGGATCGCCTGGCCAATTTTCAACATCAGTGGTCGTCATTAACTGCCCACCTCGTTGGCGCCCAGCAATAATCACTGGTTTTAAATTTGCACGAGCAGCATATAAAGCAGCAGTATATCCTGCTGGGCCAGAACCTAAAATAATTAATTGATGAGTCATAATTTTTCTATTTATTTGATTTGCCTAATAAGATAACAAAATCTTCTCTAGAGAGCACGGTCTAGATTTAACTCAAGTGATAATAAAATCAAATATTATTTTTTTATTTTAAAGTTATTGAACTTCCTAAAATAAAATATCATTTAAAATCATTATTTTAATTTATTTATTTTTATTTTTATTTATCTCAAAAGATGTTTTTTTAGTTTGACAACAAACAAATATCCAACTGATCCGTTGATTTTATGAATTTTGCATGCTAAGTTGGCTTTGCATAAAAAGTGAAATGAATTGAAGAAATCGTGACATTTCACAATCTGTTGGCTATAAAGTAAGTAGCTATGCTTGAAATTACACCTCCAAGCAATCATGCTTTTCATCTTACCTAGCCGAGGGTTTACTATCTTAAGGAGATATCATGCAAGAAATTATGCATCTGAATTTGATCGCTGGTGGAAAAGGCGGGAAAAAAGGGAATAATAATACTATTTCTGAACTACCTGAGTTATTTTTGGCATTAAATAGCCATCCTGGTCTAAAAGACGATCTACAAAATTTGTTACAACATCCTGAAATTATGGATTTATTAAGCAATCCAGAAAAAATGAGCGCTGTTTTAGAACTGTTCAGCCGTATGGATCCTGCTTTTGTTCGCGAACTTCCTCAAATTTATGAAGATGCTCGCGACTTAGGATTTATCTAAAAAAATCCTTCTATCATAGATGCAATTCTTTCAAAGTTTTTGCATCTATGATCAAGCCTACGACAATTAAACCATCCTTGCTCAAAAATTTTTCAAAGCCCCTTCTACTTGATAATCCCTAAACTAGCTATCATCAGAATCTATCTTTTAGATGAGAAGTTTGTCATATTAAAACCTTAAGAGGGTTTCGTGATTTTATAAACAATATGCTATCCAAAAAAATACAATTAATTAATCCATCATTAACACTTGCGATTACTCAAAAAGCAGCAGAAATGCGAGCTCAAGGAATTGATGTTATCTCTTTAGCTGCAGGTGAACCAGACTTCACAACACCAACTCATGTCAAAGAAGCTGCTCATTTAGCTATTGATCGTAATCTTACTTACTATACCCCTGTTGATGGATTACCAGCGTTAAAAGATGCTATTTGCTTAAAATTAGCGCGTGATCAAAAAATTGAATATACCCACCAAGAAGTGATAGCTTGCAATGGAGCAAAACAAGCTATTTTCAATCTTTGTTATTCTTTATTAGACCCTGAAGATGAAGTTATTTTTTCAGCCCCTTATTGGGTTTCTTATCCAGATATCGTTGTTGCATGCTCTGGAACCCCTGTTATTGTTCCAACTGGTAAAGAAGAACGCTTTTTGCTAACCGCTAGATTATTAGAAAAAGCAATCACACCTAAAACAAAACTAGTTATTTTAAATAGCCCTGCTAATCCTAGTGGCCAAATTTATACAAAAGAAGAATTATCAGCAATCGCTGATGTTCTTATTCATCATCCTAATATCTTTATTTGTACTGATGATATTTATGAAACAATCACTTGGAATCGACCTTTTATTAATATTCTCAATGTTGCACCTGAATTAAAAGCGCGAACAATCATTATTAATGGCTTATCAAAAAGTCATGCTATGACCGGCTGGAGACTAGGGTATGCTGCTGGTGATAAAACACTGATTAAAGCGATGAAAACTATTCAATCTCAAACAACCTCAAACCCCTGCTCTATTAGTCAAGCAGCAGCAATCACAGCCTTGTCTCAGCCATGCCCAGAACTCTTATTTATGCAGCAAGAATATCAACGACGTCATGATTTACTGATCCAACAATTAAAAAATAATCCTTACTTTGAACCGATTCCTGCAGATGGATCTTTTTATTTGTGGATTAATGTGGAAAAAGCAATTGCTCATTTAGAATTAACTAATGATATGGAACTAGCAAATTATTTACTTCAAAAAGCACATGTTGCTGTTATTCCGGGGATAGGTTTTGGCACCCCCGGTTATATTCGAATATCCTTCACTACAGATGCATTAACATTAATAAATGCACTTCAAAGAATTAATCAAGCTTTATTAATTCCAGGGTTTTAAATCCATTCTAATTTAAAACCTTCTGTTTGCTCAGCGAGCTGCAAGGCTCGCTTGAATGATAAAGGAACAATCGGTCTGATTGGTTGCATCAACAAAGAAATACCCAACTCAAAAAATAATCCCCACAAAGCACTTGATTCTGTTTCACTGACTGATGTTAAAAGAGAAGCGCTTTTTATAAACTGATTCCAATCATCGACAAATCTTAAACATAAAGAATACTTTTCCTTCTCTTTAAGCACGAGCTCGTTCATTAATTGATTCCATAAAGGCAATCTTTCAAGAAGCTTTGATGGTAATTGAATCAGGAATTTTTCAGAATGAAGGGCTTGAGATGCTTTTTTAAAAAGGTCTATTTTATAGTCATTTTTTTTAGCATGAATTAAAAATTCAAGATTCTTTTCCTGCTTAAAAATCTCTTCAGCATAAAAACTAATTAATTTAGTATTATTTTCGATGGGCTGCATCAATGATTCTAAAGATGCAATTGGCAGGCTCGATTGAATAAAAATATTTTTCAAAGCCAAATTTTTTATAAGCTGCGCTGCTGCCCCTTTTTTTTGTTTGATTGATTGTAAATATCCCTGATTATTTTTTTTAATTTGAAGATGATTCTCAATACTCAGAAGATACGCCTTCAACAAAGCGGCTTTCCACTCAAAGAAATCTAAATATCGAATTAAAATTTTTGAATGTTCGCAAGGTGCTTTTAACAATCCTGATTGATATGCACAAAAAACATCTCGAACCCAATCTTCCGCAACTGTCATTTGCTTTGCATGGATTGATGAAGATTCTATTAAATTTGAACTTAAGCGACCATAATCAATCCAGTCATCATTTTTTTCAACAATAATGTAGGGCTTGATATATCGTGTCAAAGACTCAATCGAAAAGTCCTCAATCACACAATAAACTTGATAATAATCTTTTAATTGTTGACATAACCAAGCTCGCGGGGATGATGGCCATTGATAATCACTTGTTAAAAAATTAATAAGATCGTCTAAAGGCTGTAATTGTTGTTTTTTGTTCTTAGGTAATTGCTGAATAAGTTCCATCCAAATAGAGTGTCGATATCCTGGATGAATCATTAACCAAGCCTCGGGATGGTATCTTAACCATAATGCCTGAGGGATAATCATTGTTACCCCATCATGCTCATCTTGAGCATCACAAAGATAATTAAGTTCTATGTTCTTACCATCAATGATCAGCTGATCTGGATAATCTTGTATAGATACGCTTAAAGGATATTTTAAAAAGAATTCATATCTAACTGAAGGAATTAATGATTTATATTGATTAAATGTTGCACCGGAATATATTTCAGCAGGCCACAGATCAACTGCAAAATCAGCTATTTCAGAAGGACTTTTAACAGCATTTAACTCTCTAACTCTTTCAGCATATTTTAACGCAGTTTCATATGAGCTCGACCATGTTTTTAAATCTTTGAGACGATCTTCATCAAGAGAATGCAAGATCCAACCCTTAACAAACTCTCGATGTGCCATTTTTTCATCAGCAAGTCGAAGTAAGACCCGCCTAGAATCAATAACAGGCAGCCCAAAAAGATTGCCTTTTAAATGAACATAAACTTCTTGAGCTTCTGGGCAGTAAAAAGGATCGCCTGAAGTTGTTTTAATAAGATGTTTTGCGTAATCAGTGAGCACATGTAGCTCTATAGGCCCAACAAATCTTAAAAATAAATCCGTTGTTCTTTCAGTATTCAACGCCATTATCCAGACTGGTTTAGACTTCGAGCATGCACCACCTGGATGAATTTTTGCTTGAATTGTTCTAGGGCCTAAATATGTTCCATCTTTTTGTATTTTAAAAATTCTATCATAAAGCCCTGCTAATAAAGCTCGGTGAATTAAAATAACAGAATGTTCTAGTTCTTGGACATCTATATCGATAGGCTTGATTTGAAAGAGCTCTAACAATTGCTCTAAATTTTCATGCCAACTTCGAACATGCATGGCATTAATAAAATTTTGATGACAAAACTCTTGCCATTTTTTATTTGATAAATTTTTTTGATTCTCTTGCAAATAACTCCAAAAACTTAAGATCGTCATAAAATCAGAACGACTATCTTGATATTTGGCATGCGCTTTATCTGCTAAGGCGCGCTGCTCAAATGGGCGCAATCGAGGATCGTCTCCATTAAGGAAAGCCACGATGATCGCAACTAAATAAGCACATTTTAAATCCTGTGCTTTTAATAAAATTAAAACGAATCGAGGATCTATTGGATATCCACTGACTTTTTTACCTAATTTTGTGAGTTTTTGATCTGGTGTTATTAATTTAAATAATGTTAAAACCCCTAAAGCTTCTTTAATAGAAGCGGGTAAAGGCGTTGCTATAAAAGGAAATTCTTCAATCGATCCAATATTTAATGCTAGTATTTTTAATAAAACTTGGCTTAAACCACTTCTTAATATCTGCGGAGGAATCTCCTCTGGTCTTTGTTGCCTTTCTTCTTTTGTATAGAGGTAAAAACATTGTCCTGGTGCTGTACGACCAGCTCTTCCCCTGCGTTGATTAATATTAGATTGAGCGATAGGGACAATAGGATATCTCATAATTTTTAGAGCAGGATTATAGTCGGCAATCTTTTGTTCACCTGTATCAATCACATGTCTTACATTAGGAATCGTCAAGGAAGTTTCTGCAATATTTGTTGCTAAAATCAATCTTTTTTTATCAGATGTTTGAAAAATTCTTTGCTGCATAGCCACAGGCATTCTTGCGTAAAGCTTCAAAACCTCTAGGTGAGGGTATCTTTTTTCAAGACGCTCTGCATACCAACTAATTTCAGCTTCTGTCGCGCAAAACATTAAGATATCGCCATCTAATTCAAGAGCTTGATTTAAAGCCCATAAAGCTTTGTCTAGTTTTCCTAATTGCTCATCAGGCAAATAATAATCATCAATAGGATAGCTTCTACCCTCTATGTCAAGAAGACCAATGTCAGGAAAAAATTCTTTAAATACTTTTGATTGAATAGTTGCTGATAATATAGCAACTTTTAAATCAGGTCGTTGAACTAACAACCATTTTAAATAACCTAAAATTAAATCTATATTTACTGAACGCTCATGAGCCTCATCAATAATAATACATTCATATTTTCTAAGAAATTTATCGTACTGTATTTCTTGAAGTAAGATCCCATCTGTCATGACTTTTACATGATGCTTTGGCAAGCTATGATCTTGATGCCTTACCTGCCATCCAATACAATCACCAGGCCGAGTGCAAAGCTCTTCCGCCAATCGTTGTGCTATCGCTCTGGTAGCCAATCGTCTAGGCTGAGTCATCCCTATAAGCCCATGGTCTGAAAAGCCTAATTCCATGGCAATTTTAGGTAGCTGTGTTGATTTTCCAGATCCTGTTTCACTACGAATTAAAATAATTTGATGACCTTGCCATAACTCTTTAATTCGATCTTTCATTTGACTAATCGGCAAGCCAGGCGGATAAAAAATAGATTTTTGAATATTTTTTCTTAATGTAAAAAAATCTTGCGCTGCCTTTAAATCTTCTTGTGATTTTTGCCCATGCAATAAGTGATAAGCATCAATAAAACATACTTTTTCACTAAAGGCGTAATCTGAAATTTTTTTAGCACTTATAAAAGAACGAGTCATGAATTACCTATCTAGTACGAAAATAAATGCTTAGAAAAGACTAGCATCTTATTTATAAATTTATTAATTATTTTTTATGATGAAAATTTTAGTTTTAATCTTTCTCACATATTAGCAGCATCATGATAAATTTGATATTCATAAAAATGATGCTGTTCAATAATAAACTGAACATTAAGGAATTCAAGACGTTATTTGCTCATTGAAAAGAAGCGATGACTCTATTCATCATCAATAAAGTCGTTGGTAATGAACGATTTATTTTTTCTAATAAATTATCTAACCACAAAAAATTTCTTTAATTTTCTGTAGGCGAGTCATAGCGCCAATATGTGGATGAGTTCTCTTAAAAATAATAATCATCTTATACAAGTTTTTAAAACTTACTGGCTTGTTTTTCTTCTAGAGTTTTTTACTTTTGAAGATTTCATCATATGGGCAATATCAAAAGGAATCTCATACAATGAAAAAAGAATATTAAAATATTTCGGAACATTTAAAAAACTCATCACAATGAAGATCGCAATCTCAGCTAGTTGTGAGCTTGATTGAAATAAAATTTGATTGAGACTAGATGCAATCAGCCACATCATAAAAATATTAATAAATTTATCTCTAGGATGAATTGTTAGAGCAGAAGAACAACTTGAACATTTAATAATCGGTTGTTTTAAAAGCTTTTTACGCAAATTCCAACTAACATTCTTATCACAAGATGGGCAGTTTCTGCTAAAAATATTTAAATCAAAACTCACAAATACCTCTATTGCTCAATATGTTCCACGTTCATTATACTCTAAATGATTCCGATTGCCATCCTGCATACAAAGATTATTTATCAGGATCAATGTAAGGAGACGGAAAATAAGCTGATTTTGAATGCGATAAAAGCCAATCTGTTCCTTTATAATTTTTATGAGCAAATAAGAACTGGGTGCTTTGCAGCTGTCTGGTGCAAATGCCCGCATAAATAAGCCCTAAATAACACTCAAATATTTTGATATAAGTTGGTGTAATCCCAAGATCGATTAATCTATCTTTTTTAGACTGCAAACGTTCATACCAATCTTTCATGCTCCTAGCAACATGATCATTCATCGCTTCAGCTTGCACAAGCCTAAATGACGATCCTGCTAATAAATCTGTCAAGGTTTCATCTATGGAGTAAAAAGTAAACGAATCAAAAAAATACTTTTTCATGAAATTTTCGTATAAATCGCCAAAATCAGTTGATTCTTGATTGATAATTTGAAATAAAACCAAGGAATCATCGGTAAGGATATTTTTTAATTTAAACATAATATCTTTAAAATACAGATGCCCTATCAGCTGTGGGGCGGTTAGAAGAGCCGCTTTATCATATGATGGATTTGTTTGATTTAAAAATTCATCGACACTGATAGTCCTAATTAAATGCTCTAAGCCCAACAGGTGTGCTTTTGTATCAATAAGGCGCTGATGATGCAGAGAATACGTTAGGATTGTAGCATTTACACCATAATGCTCAGCAGCGTAAAGACCCAAAGCACCAGGCCCAGATCCTAAATCTAAGAATCTATCAGTTGGAGTTAAACTTAATTTTTCACAAATACGCTGTAACTGCCATTGGGCAGCTTGCTCTATTGACGCTTGAGGATATCCATACAACCCTGAACTATAAAAGCCCAGCTGTTCGTCTAAAAATGACTCAAAAAATCTATCTGAAAAATCTTGATGAGCCCCTAAAAACTTAAAAGCATCAACTATTGATTGATGAACCCATTTTTTGTAAAAATGAAGCGCTTTGCGAGACCATGTAAACTTTTTTTTCAAAACTAGTTGTTCTTTAGCCGCTAATCTTCTAAAAAGATCTAATAGATTGGATGTCGACCAATGCCCATTAATATAGCTAGCGATCCAATCGAGACCATCTCCTTGAGCTAATAATGATAATGATTGCTCCGATCTTTCTTGGAGTTTTATGATGGCTCCTTTTTCACCAAGCATTTCGGTAGCATCAGTGGATTCCCACTCAACAATACCACCAGGTAAATTTAATAATTTATCTCGAAGCTGTTGTTTCATAATTTCTTTTTTTTGATTTTGGAAAGAAGCTACATCTGCCATTATACGATTTTCCAACTATTTTTTTTCATTATCTCTTGTTCAGTAGTTAGAGTCGAGATCTTCTTTTTATTCATTAAAATCTAGTTAAATGAATGAATGTTTGATCTTAATGATAATAAAATTAAATGAAGATAAGAAAGATCGCATCGATCGGGTAAACTCATTTTAAAGAATGATATTCCTGGATACTTAGTTAATTCAGGATAAATTTTATTGTTTTTTATTTGATTAAAATTTAAATTATTTTTAAATTTTAGGAAGTAATATTCATTTTTAACATAAGTATAAAAAAAAGAATCTCTAGACCCATCAATATTCTGATTCAAATCATCTATCTCCATACTCGACTGAGGTTGATCTATGTAAAGAATTAAATCATAAGATCTTTCACCTATGTTGAGATTATCTATAGAGAGATTATCAAGAACATCACACTGCTGAATCCAATTAATATTTAAAGATTGATGCAGCTCTTTGCTTAAATTTATTTTTAAAAGAGCTCCATTTAATAAAATTTTTAAATCAATCTCCTCTTTATTTATTGGGCTCACTTGAGAGGAAAGATTAAAATTCCATTTAAATAAAGCATCTTCCATCAACTTTTTTTGATGATTTAAAAGATAAAGAAATTCTATATCCCACCAAAAATTAAAAACAGGCAACTCAAATTTACTAGCATCGCAAATAATATCAATTGATAATTTATCTAAATCTACCGATCTAGGCTGCCATAATGGCAGTAAATGATAAGCGTCTATCCAAGAAAGCTCCTCTCCAGGAATAAATATTTTTTTACCAGCTCCTTCTATTTCAAAAAGATCTACCTGCGCCTGTGTTCTTAGACCAAGGGCCAGTAGCCCACCTTCAATTAATGGTCCTACAATTGCTATCTTCTTCAATTATCTTCCCTTTGTAGATCTAAATAAATCGAACTAGACTCCTATCGTTCATACCTCTTTCAAAAACCTTATCAATAGGAGGCGGTTTTTACTGAATAAACCATGAAAATAAATTTTTCTAAAAAATTCATGTTGATTTGTATCAGCATTTTTATTGCATTAAGCGGATTAATCATTCTTAAAAATATTTTACTAGGTCGGTTTTTAAAAAATTTACCGACACCTTCACTACCAATTATCACAACAGAAATTACCTATCAAAACTGGCCCATCATTCTTAAGCAACCTGCAACAATCGTTTCAAAACAAGAAACTAAACTGAGCGCAATGACTCAAGGCCATCTTAGATCTATTTTAGTTCAACCAGGTGATGATGTCATAGCAGATCAACCTTTATTTCAACTTGAAATGAATATCCAGCAAGCCCAACATAGGAAAGCTCTCGCTGCCTTTGAACTCGCAAGCATGAACTTTGAAAGAGATACTAAACTATTTGATGAAAAAACTATCACTAGATCTGCTTTTAATTCATCTATGGCTTATTATAATCAAGCTCTTGCCGACCTTAACCAAGCTTCAACGCAGCTTGAGTATTGTACAATTAGAGCCCCATTTTCAGGAAAATTAGGATATTTTAATTTAGCTGAAGGCAATTTTATTCAAATCGGCCAACCTTTAACTGATTTATACAGCCATCCGCCTTATGATGTTGAATTTTCTTTACCACAATCATTCTTTACAATGATTGAACCAAATCATGAAATCACAGTGAAACAAGGAAATCTTTTAAAAAAAGGGCATATCTATATTAAAGGTCATGGTGTCTCTCCTACAAATCGACATTTTTCAGTGAGAGCATCTATTCCTGAATCAACAGAATTACTACCAGGAAGCTTTGCTGAAATAACTCTTCAATTCGACTCAGAACAATCTTATTTTGTCATTCCTCAAGAAGCAGTCCAATATTCTCTGCTAGGTGCTTTTGTTTGGGTCTTCAACCCAAGCGATCAAGATCATAAAAAAGGAACTGTTTTTTCAATCCCTGTTGAGACATTACGTCCATTCAACAATTTAATTGCGATTCAATCCAAACAGCTTAAAGAAAAAATGTTGATTGTTTTAAAAGGCCAAGAAAAACTTAAACAAGACTCAGAGGTGATCATTTATGAATAACCGCCACTGGACACTATCTTTTATCAGATATCCCGTTTGGGCTATTGTTGTGTCTTTATTGATTTTTTTATTAGGGCTTCGATCATACTATCTAATGCAAATTAGAAAATTTCCAGATGTAGAAATAGGTGTTATTACTGTTCAAACAACGTTTAGAGGATGCCCCTCTGATCTCATGCAAGCAACTGTCACAACACCTCTTCAACGATCGGCAGCACTAGCTGATGGAATTGATTATATCACTTCAAGCACAACTGATGAATTTTCAAAAATTCAAATATTTCTCAAAACAGATTATGATATCCAAAAAGCATTTACGAATATTCTAGCCAAAATCCAGGCAGCTAAAAAAACACTACCTCAAGGTGTTGATGACCCTGTTCTCATTCAAGGAACTGGTAATAGCATCGCTCTTATGTACATTGCTTACACTAGTGAAGGAGTAGCTTCAAGTAAAATTTATGACTATTTAAATAATGTCATTAGACCTCAACTTTTAACCGTTCCAGGTGTCGGAACTATTAATATTCTAGGAGCTGATGCTCCTGCTATTCGGCTATGGCTCGATCTATCTAAAATGCAGCAATTTAATTTATCGCTTGATCAAGTACAACAAGCTTTATCTCTGGAAAATTTTTATATCTCTTCAGGCGAAGTTCGATCCGATCTACAAAGAATAAGTCTTTCTTTTAATACCCTTGGAAAAAATACAGATTATTTTTCAGAAATCATTATCAAAAATGATGCTCATTCGCTTATTAAATTAAAAGATATCGCTGATATTGAACTTGGATCAAAAACTTATAACTCAGTTGTCATGTTTGATGACAGCCCTGGTGTCTTTTTATCTGTTGATACGCTACCTACTGCGAATGCCATTACCGTCATGAGAGATGTTCGAAATAATTTAAAAAAATTAGAGTTATCTTTACCTAATGAACTTCATCAGAAAATTGTCTACGATGCTTCAGATTTTATTAATGAATCAATTAATGAGGTGATCAAAACAATTATTGAATCTTGTTTTATTGTGATTATTGTCATGTATTTTTTCTTAGGCTCTATTCGAGCAGTTATCATTCCATTAATCGCATTACCTCTATCAATTATTGGTGTTGGAACCTGCATGTATCTTTTAGGTTTTAGTATTAATTTACTAACATTACTAGCTTTAATTTTATCAATAGGCCTTGTTGTTGATGATGCAATTATTGTTGTAGAAAATACCTTTAAAAAATTAGAAAAAGGTTTATCGCCTATAAAAGCAGCATCTGAAAGTATTATCGAAATAGCGGAGCCTATTGTTGTTATGACTGGCATTTTAGCCATCGCGTATCTACCAATGGCTCTTTTAGGTGGCCTGACAGGGGGGTTATTTAAAGAGTTTGCCTTTACACTTTCTTGTGCCGTACTTATATCAGGGGTTATTGCCTTAACATTATCACCTTTAATGTGCGGAGCATTCTTAAGATCGCACGATGTTCAACATGAAATTGCATGGCTCAAAAAGATCCAAGATGCTTATGAAGATCGTTTACTTCAATTTTTCCAGCTAAAAAATTTTGTTAAATTTTTTTCATTTTTTATTATTTTAGCCGTTATTTTCCTTGGTATCTTTATATCAAAAGAACTTGCCCCTAAAGAAGATCAGGGATTTGCTCTTGTAAGCTACAATGCTCCTGAAACGGCAACTCTCAATTACACTATTGAACGTTCACATAAAATTCGAGATCAGCTCAAAAGCTTCCCTGAAGAACAAAATTATTTCCTGATTAATGGTGCAGGAACTGTTGCCTCAGGATTTGGTGGTTTTATTGCCAAACCTTGGAAAGAAAGATCTCGCTCTATTGATTCATTAGAATCTGAATTTAGGGAAAAATTTTCAAAAATAGCTGGAATGGAGATATTTTCTTTTACACCTAACTCTTTACCGGGTGTCGGAGGACTTCCTTTTCAAGCAGTATTATTTGGGCCTTACGATCATGAAGTGATTTATAATAAAGCACAAAGCATTATAAAAGAATTAAAAAATTCAGGATATTTTCCTTTTTTAACAACAGATGTCAAATTTAATAAACCAGTTTATACAGTGAGCCCCAAGCAAGAATATTTGAAATCTCTTGGACTATCAACACTGGGCGTTTCTTCAAATCTTTTTTATGGATCATCAGAACCTAAAGTTTCTATTTTTAACTACCATGAGCAGCAGTTAGATGTGATTGCTCAAAATAACGATAGAACTCAAGATTCAATTTTTCAAAAAGTACAGATAATAACTCCTTCTGGCAGCCGAGTGATTGCTGATGATTTAGTTGATAAGGAATTAAAAATTCAACCTAATCAGCGAAATCAATTCAATCAATTAAATGCTGTTACAATTCAAGGAATGATGTTTCCTCTTTTTACAATTGGGGATGCTTTATCTATCGTCGAAGAAATAAAACCATCGTTAACCCAAGAGGGTTTCTTTATGGATTATGCGGGCCCTACAAGATCTTACCTACAAGAAGGGAACCAACTTCTGACTACTGCTGTTTTCGCTATTATGATTAGTTATATGGTCTTGTGTGCTTTATTCCAAAATTTTAAAGATCCTCTGGTGATTTTATTAACAGTACCCATGGCTTTATTTGGAACGTTAGCTTGCATGAATTTATCATCATTAATCTCAATAACTCCATCATTAGCGAAATACTCGGTGACAATGAATATTTACACTCAGTTAGGATTGCTGACCCTAATAGGTCTTATTACTAAACACGGCATCTTAATCGTTCAAGTAGCTAATATCTTAAAAAAAGAAGGCCTGTCTCCAGATCAAGCGGCTATTGGAGCAGCAAAAGAACGTTTTCGTCCTATTTTAATGACGACTTTAGCGATGGTAGTTGGTGTTTTACCACTTCTATTCGCTTCAGGATCTGGGGCTGTCAGTCGATTTCATCTTGGATTTGTTATTGCAACAGGATTAGGCATAGGAACTTTCTTTACCCTGTTTATCATTCCTGTTGTCTATAGTATGCTTGGTGGGTCCAGAATTGAATTAAAGGAAACACTATGATTATTCGAGTTTTATTAGCTACCTTACTTCTAGGCTCTATGCAACCAGCTTTTGCATGCGCTTGTCATGATAAAGTAAAAAAGGCTCAAGCTGCTCAAACTGAACAGCCTGCACCGCCTGTTGAAGAAAAAGCTGAAAAAGAAACAACTCACTCAAATTAAGTTGTCAGGGTCACAAATCAACTAGATGAGTGACCCAATCTTTCATCCCATCACAGACCTCGGCGGCTATTTTTTTCTGCGCTTTGTCATTCGGATGATATTGATCTTTTTGAAAATAAGATAAATCACTTCCAAATGTTTCTAAAGGAAAGGGAATAAATCCAATTTTTTCATCCAAAGCTACTTTTTTAAATATATTTTTAAAATCAATAGCATATGAGCCATAATTAGGCGGCAGTTTCCATTCGATAATAATTGGTATCAGTTGTCTTGCTTTTGCTTCTTTGATGACATCTTTTAAATGTTGCTCTATCGCTTTTGGTGGATACCCTCTAAGCCCATCGTTTGAACCTAGTGCTATTAGCAAAATATTGTTCTCGTCATGATTTAAATTTAAATATCTTTTTAATCGAGAGAGCCCCTCTTGAAGAGTTGCGCCTGCGTTTGAAAGATTTGTTACTTGAAGATTACAGGTTTCTTTTAATAAATAAGGCCAAGCATGCTCTGGCGTTTCTAATCCAAACCCATCAGATAAAGAATCACCTAAAAGAATAACTTTGTTATCAGACTGAGCTAAAAGTGAGGATAAGGAAATTAAAATGATGCTGAGGATTTTGAGAAGTTTTCTAAACATAGAATGGCTCCCGTTGCAGGGCTCGAACCTGCGACCTACGGATTAACAGTCCGCTGTTCTACCGGCTGAACTAAACGGGAACATCATGTGAGTAATAATCACACAAAAAAGCATCCTCGTCAAGATGAAAATTTTAATTTTTTAATATTTTTTATTGATGGATTTAGGCTTTATTTCCTAAAATAATTTTTCTTATAGGGTGATTTATTATTAAAAAATTAAACATATTTTATTTATATGATTTTAATATGTTTTTTCAAAAAACTAATAAACATTAATAAATACTAACCATCAAAAAATATTGTTAATGCCATAATATAAATATAAATTACGGTATTTAGTCGTGAAAAAATCAGGAAATAAAATTAATTTTTTCTTTTTGCAGTGTTTTTTCTATAATTTGTCATTCAATATTTTACTAAGTTTTCAAAAATTAGAAACATTAACAATATTTCAGAAATCTTATTCCATATTAATTAATTTAATTATTGGATTTATATTAACTCAAATTATTTTCTTATCCTTAAAATTCAGTAAAAGATTTTATTTTTTAGTTTCTTCTTTTTTGTTTTTTATCAGCAGTCTTAGTAGCTATTTCTTGATTTCATATAAAGCAGCCGTTTCTGAAACAACATTAGAACTCATGATGTATACAAACCCCGAAGAAATCCTAAATCTCCTTACCCCTCAACTTCTTTTATGGATGATTTTCTTTAGTGGTATAGGAATATGGTTATCAATCAAAAGCATGAAGACTATCAAAATTTCAAAAAAATCATCTATATTTTGGGCTTTATTAACTTTTGCTATTATCATCAGTGAACAAAATTTTTTCTTTGAACAATTTTATCCTTTCAATTTAATTCATCACACCAAACAACTTCTTCAAAAAAAAATTTCCTCTACCACTATTAATCATTTTGAATCTAATACAGTCTCTCTAAAAGAAAACGCTCCCGATAAACTTCTTGTTGTTCTTATTATTGGAGAATCAGCTCGGGGCGATCATTTTTCACAGAATGGGTATCACCGCCCTACGACTCAAAGCCTTGACCAACAAAATAATGTTATTTCTTTTGATCAAGCTTGTTCCTGCTCCAATACAACTCATATCTCTGTACCATGCCTTTTAACAAGAGCATCTAAAGAGACTCTTAATCCTATTCATCAAGAAAGCTCCATTATTCAAGTATTCAATAAGGCTGGATTTCATTCCACATGGATTGGCAATCAAGGTGGTTATTTTTCTAGTGAAGGATCTTTCATGCGTTTAGCAAAAGAGGCCCATGAACTGATTGTTCCTAGCAGAGCTCTTTATAAAGGATCGCAACTAGATGAAAAATTGCTTCCTATTTTGGATCAAAAATTAGCAGAACGAAAAAATCATGAATTCATTGTTCTTCATATGATGGGAAGTCATTATCATTATGAGGCAAGATATCCATCAGAATACACGTTACATGAACCTATTTGTAAAAAAGCTCGCTTTTCTAGAGATGTATCTCATTGCTCTTTAGAATCTATTTTAAATTCATACGATAACTCTCTATATTACACAAGTAATTTTTTAAATGAAGTGATTAATCGGGTTAAAAATGAACGTGCGTTTGTCCTTTATGCTTCCGATCATGGGGAGTCTTTAGGAGAGAATGGAATTTATTTACACGGAACAGTTAAAGCCCCTGAACAATATAATATTCCTTTTATTGTATGGGCTTCCGATCAATATTTAGAGACAGATCCTGATATCAGAACGAACCTTCTTAAAAAACAACATGAAAAGATCTCTCATGATTATATCTTTTATACATTAATGGATGCTGGTTTTATAGATTCTGATTTATATAATCCGTCTTTAAGTTTACTTAAAAAATAATTAGTCGGATAAAAATATTAGCCTAACTGAAAAGATTGCTTAAACAGCTGAATATCTTGAAAATTTAAGATTTAGTTAGGCTTAAAATACCTTTCTTCTTTTATGACAATAACCTCTGAAAAATATTCTTATTGCTCAAACTGAAGTATCTTAAAAATTAATCTAAACTCTCTGTTTATATGATGAAGATAGATTTTTTTTATTTAAAAAAGACAGGAATCTAAATTACTATTTCTGAAAAAATTTTGATACTCAAGGCGTACCAATTAGCATTGAGCCGTTAAATTAGAACTCAAATAGATGATGATTTTATTATATTTTTTAATTAAGGCCCATGTCATGTATTAAAATGAATGATCTTTAAAGAGGCAAGGTTATTTTTATAAAAAACGACCCTGCTAAATAAATTAAATCAATTTTTTGCATTCTTTAAAATATCGATGGCTTGCTCTTCAATTTCAACTAATAAATCAACAGCACCGGCTGTACCATCTTGATGGTCTTTAGGAAGCAGAATATCTAAGTAGGTAATCGATTTAATGCGATCCTCAGGCCATCCTTGAATCGAAGCAATCAAAGAAGACAGAGACTTGGGCACGAGTTTCGCACTAAAAAATGAATAATTAAATAAAGGTCGGTCCTAAAAGCACCTTTTACAGGCTAAGAGCAAAAAACGCTTCAAACCTACTTCTAAGCAAGATGCTTCTCTTGCTGATAGAATTGCTGACAATATTTTAAATCCTGTTAAAAATAGTAATCAATTGATCAAGAAGTGCTTTGCGAAATAAAGGATTTTTAATGGTTCTATTTTGAATATCGATTGGTAAAAATCTATTTATTTCTCGTAAAAAAACATCTCCTTCAATCAAATCTGGCAGACGTAATTTCATTTTTTCTAGTTTTTCTTGGAAATGATCAATGCGATAATCTCTTATTTTTTTACTCAGCCATTCTTCCTGAAACATAGCACCCTGTTGTTTGATCCAATGAAGATCCCAAATATCTCTATACCTGACATATTGCTCTGTATTGATAAAAGCAACTATTTTATCAGTCATAATTTCATTTAAACTTTCAACCATGACAATAATATCTTGATAACCATCTGGTAGAAAATTATAATTCATTTGTAAAAATTTTGGCTCGCTAGAATAGGCTTCTACGTTAGCAACTTTTATTTTAATAAGCTGTTTAGGCAAATCTTTTCTTTCAGGAGCAGTTGTAATTTTAATTTGCCACTTATGGACATGAATTTGATGATCTTGCTCTGTAATTTCTTCTGGCTCTTGTACAAAAACAGGAAGCTGATAACGTTCAGAGAGATATTCTTCAATACAACTTTTTATGGAGATCATGTCATTTAATTTAAATGATTTTCCACCGGCAAAATCTAAATCCTCACTAAATCGGTAACCTCCATAACACAAACGTAAAGAGGTCCCTCCTTGAAAAGTAATTTTTTCTAAAAAACCTGATTCTTTCAAGCAAAAAAGGATATCATAATGAAGGATTTCTTTTTCAATAATTGGACGTAAATGTGTTTTTTCTGCTGAGCTAATTGCTAATTCAACAAATTTTTGAAAATCGATTTTACTATTCATTTTTTAGTTCCAATAAATCAACCAAATGTAAATTTCGTCCAACTCTTTTTAAATCTCGCCAAGCGGTTTGTTTTTTAGCAAATCTTAAGGGTCTATCAATAGAAAGAGTGTTTTCTAAAATATCAAAAATAGTCCTTCGAGTATGAGTGAATTCAACAACTCCATAAGGAGTCTCGCATTCTCCTTTTCTTCCTGTTGTCATAACAGTAATTCTGTCAATAGGGATTTGGGAAATGACGCCATATTCAGACAAAGCGGATTCTAAGCTTAAATAATTATAGTGACCAGGTCTTAAAGCAATAGCTATCTTTTCAATAAGGTACCTATTTTTGTGCGCTGTAAAAGAAAAAAGGTACAATCCTCGACAAAGTCTTTCTAAAAATCCCGCCTTAACAAATCGATTAAGACTTTCTTGTAACGTTTTACGAGATTGCTTACCAAAAATCATCATAAAATCAGCGAAAGAGTAAATATATTTACCTTGACGATCCCAAGTATGCAAAATACTAAATGCTGTTTTTTGATCCACAAGCAGAAATTCATTTTTTATAAAACTATGATTAATTTTACTACAATATCAGCATACACTCAAATAAGTGGACATAAAGACTATGCTAATATAGTTTTTACGTCCACTTGATATTTTTAATATCATTATAATCACACGCATAATCAAACTATCAAAAAGGAGCGCAAAAATACTTTATTAAGAGTCTCTTTTTGTACCAATTTTATAAAAATGATAAACTGATCTTACCCCGTTTTAATAGACACTGATCTATGTATAATTAAAATATATAAATCAGGAAGTTAAAATGAGTAAATCTAAAAAACAAAGGGTATATACAAAAGAATTTAAAGAAGAAGCCATAAAACTTGCCATGAAATCTGCGTCTTATGCTCAGGTGGCTCAGAGTCTTGATATTCCTATCGGAACGCTCTACGGATGGATCGAGCAATTGAAAAAAACTTCATCGACAACTTCAGATAGTGATCCAATTGTAAGCACAACAATACTTCTTGAAGAAAATAAACGATTAGCTAAAGCCTTAGCTCAAGCTCAAGAGGAAGCCGCTCTTCTAAAAAAGGCCGCTGCAGATCCAATAGGTCATTGCAACATCTCTTGTAATTTATCAATTGGTGGATGATATGCCAATTTTTTCCTGGGCCTCTGATTTAACTCTAAGGCTACTTGATCTAAATATTCTTGCGAATACATAGACAAATCAGTTTTCTTTGGAAAATATTGTCTCAATAAACGATTTGTGTTTTCATTTGTCCCTCTTTGCCATGGACTCCTTGGATCACAAAAATAAATTTTTAAATTCGTGGTTAAAGATAATTTTTTATGACACGCTAGTTCCATACCACGATCCCATGTTAATGAAAGACGAAGTATATCAGGCAAAATTTTAATTATTTCGCTCAAAGCATTGACTACTGTATAGGTATCTTTGCCCTCTATTTTTACGAGTATCGTAAAATGAGAACATCGCTCTACTAATGTCGCAATATACGTATTTTGAGAGCCTGCAATTAAATCACCTTCCCAATGCCCTGGGATTGATCGGTCTTCAATTTCAGGAGGTCGTTCTCTAATACACGAGTTTCGCACTAAATAAAAAAGGTGTATGATTTCAATAAATAAAAAAATGGGACCAAGGATGGCGCGCTCGTTGTGTACAAAAGAACTTTATAGAGCCTTTTTGCAGGCAAGTAGTGTACGCTATTCTGGATTGGCCTTATCTGAAGTGAGCCCGGTTGAGCTTTCTCATGACAGTGTGAGTCGATGATTAAAAAGTAAAACCTTTCGCTCCGCTGATTTATGGGCTCTCGCTGAGCCTTTGATCGATAAAAAAAGACCTTGTGTCCTCATCGCCAACGATACGGTTCTCGATAAATCACGCAGTGAAAAAATAGAGTTAGTCCGTTACCAATATTCAGGCAATGAGCATGCCGTGATCGCCGGCATAGGCCTAGTCAGTTTGTTATGGCATGATGTTGAGCAACAACAATCAGTCCCTATTGATTATCGCGTTTATGATAAAGAGACCGATGGGAAAACTAAAAATCATCATTTTTGTGACATGCTCAATAACGCTCAACAAGGAGGAATAGCTCCAGACGCTGTTGTTATGGATGCTTGTATTCCGGCTTAGACAATCTCAAAGCTATTCGTTCACACGGTTGGATTTGGGTCACTACCTTAGGAAAAAATCGAATTGTGAATCACAATGTTTCTTTAGAATCCTTATCAATTCCAGAGGAAGGGCTTGTAGTACACTTACGCGGTTATGGTTGGGTCTCAGTCTTCAAGTTCGTGGCCAAGAACGGCCGCATTGATTACGTTACAACAAACAAAACTGAACCCATACGTGCTTTCGTTGAAGGCATGATGAAACACCGTTGGTCTATCGAAGTTTATCATCGCGAATTAAAACAAACTTATGGATTAGAACGCTGTCAGGCTCGCACGGGCCGAGCTCAAAGAAATCATATTTTTCTGGTTCTATCTGTTTGGGTCGAGCGACAGAAAGAGCGCTTAAAAAGTGCAGTTACTTTTTATCAGCAACAGTGGGATGTGATTAAAACAACTATTCATCAACAGATGAATGTGCTTTTAGGACCGACCTTTATTTAATTATTCATTTTTTAGTGCGAAACTCGTGTTGGGGCTATTTTTAAAAATACCCTTAAAGACAAAATCGACATAAGGTTTAAAAAGATCTATACTCACAACGAAGCTCCTTTGTTTTATTTTTGTTGCACTATACGTATAGCAAAAGGGGCTTTTTTCTTTATTAATTAATAAATTAATACCATTTTATTTATTAATTTTCTATGTAAAATTCTGGATATAATGAAAATCTTATAAATTAAAAATTTAAAACCAACCTATAAAATATAAGAAAATTAAAAAAATATTTGAATCCTCAAAAATTCAGAATTTAATTATTATCTTTGAATAACCGAACAGAATAAAATCTTTTTTAAATAGCATCTTATTCAATAATTTGCTGTTAAACAAAGTAATAATTCTTCACAGAAAGAAGAAAATTTTTTGATATCTATAGAATATTGAGACGTTACGATTTTAAATCCAATTTTTTTCAAGTTGATATTGACGATACGCCTTAATCCTTGATGCCTTACTAAACTAAAAACATAGTGATAAATATGCTCGATGCTATTTTGATGAAGATGTCTATGTTGTGATAGAAGAAGATCGATCAAAGATAGAGTCAGCAGAACTCTACCTTTGATCATTATTGATTTATTTTTTAAATAACGATTTTAAAATGCTTCTTTTTACCGACAGATAGAGTCATTGATTGATGATGAATCTGATCTACACTCAACATCATCATTTCATCAGAAACTGTTTGATTATTAATTTTAATACCTTGTTGGCGAATTAATTTTCTTGCAGCACCCTTAGACTCGGCAAGCTCGTGAATGACTAAAAAATCAACTAATGAAAGATTATCAGCTCCATTCATTGATATTTCAGGTAAATACTGTTCTCTTAAACTAACATCCGATGAAAAAATAGCTTGTGCTCTCGCATCACACTCTTGTTGAGCCTTCAAACCCCGACACAATTTTGTCTGCTCATTAGCTAAAATTACTTTTGCTTTATTTAAAGAGTCCTGATCTGAAGACTCCATAATTTTACTAATTTCATCTAAAGGCAAATCAGTAAAGAGTTTTAGAAACTTCTCAACATCACGATCATCACAATTTCTCCAAAATTGCCAGAAGTCATAATCAGGTAATTTGTCTGCATTTAACCATACAGCACCTTGTTCTGTTTTGCCCATTTTTTGACCAGATGCGGTTGTTAACAATGGCGTTGTAAGAACATAGCACTGATCCAAGCCCATCTTACGAGATAGCTCCAATCCTGCAATCATATTACCCCACTGATCACTACCTCCAAACTGGAAACGACAGCCTAAAGTTTTTTCCAAATGAACAAAATCATAACCTTGTAAAATCATATAATTGAATTCAAGAAAAGTCAGTGGCTGCTCCCTTTCCAATCGACGCTGGACTGTTTCAAAAGTCATCATTCGATTAATGGTCATCAAAGTACCAACATTTCTTAGAAGCTCTAAATAAGAAATATCTTTCCACCAATCAAGGTTATCAACCATCAATGCCCCAGTCTTTGGGCAATCAAAATCCAAATAAGACTGAAAAACTTTTTTTAATGAGTCTTTATTAGCCTGAATTTGTTCCACTGTTAATAACTGTCTTGACTGATCTTTACCAGAAGGATCCCCAACCATCGTCGTGGCACCGCCCAACAAAATAATTGGTCGATGCCCTGCTTGTTGCCATCGACGAAGCAACATGATCACAACAAGACTTCCAACGTGTAATGAATCTGCAGTACAGTCAAACCCAACATAAGCTAACTGCTGAGCTTCTGATAAAACCTTCGAAGATCCTTCTTCATCGCTAGATTGATAAATAAAACCTCTAGCATTTAACTCTTGAATCAAATCCATGTGATTAAGCTCCATATATTTTATTCATGAAAAAAGAAACAAGCTGGTCAATAGGCAATCGAGTTTGCTCTAATGAATCTCTGTCTCTAATTGTTACAGTATCTTTTAATAAAGGATTTCCTTCTTGCCCAATTGTATCAAAATCTACAGTAATACAATAAGGTGTTCCGATTTCATCATGTCGACGATATGATTTACCAACCGATCCAGTATTTTCTAAAACAACCCACCCTATTGGCGCTTGCTTTAACTTGCTAACAATCGATTGAGCTAATTTAACAATTTCTTCATTATTTTTGGCCAAAGGCAAGACAGCTATTTTGATGGGCGCTAGATGAAACGGCAACTTCAAAACGACTCTATTTTTACCATCGCCCAAATCTTCTTCTGTATAAGCTTCATGTAAAACAGCTAAAATCCCTCTTTCAACACCAGCAGAAGGCTCTATAACATAAGGAACAATCCATTCATTTTGATCTCCTTTTAAAGCCAATCTAGAAACAGAATGTATATTTTCTTTAACATTAGCTGTTAAGCCTAACTCTGATTGCTCCTTTGAATGGCTCCCTAAATCATAATCCGTACGATTGGCAACACCCTCTAACTCTTCTAAGCCGTGTGGAAATTCATATAATAAATCAACTGTTGCTTTTGAGTAATGAGCCAACTCTTCTTTAGGCTGTTCAAATTTAACAAGTCTAGAAGGATTTAAACCTTGTTGATGCCACCATTGAATTCTTTGATCGACCCAATACTCGTGCCACTGCTCATCATCTCCTGGCTTAACGAAAAATTCTAATTCCATTTGTTCAAATTCTCGAACCCTAAAAATAAAATTTCTCGGTGTAATTTCGTTACGATAAGCTTTACCTATCTGGGCAATCCCGAATGGTAATTTCACACTCATTGAGTCAGTGACATGCTTAAAGTTAACAAAAATTCCCTGAGCTGTTTCCGGTCTTAAATAAGCAACAGCACTTGGGTCTTCAATAGGACCTAGTGTTGTTTTCATCATGAGATTAAACGGTCTTGGATCTGTTAATTCTTTACTACCACACTGAGGGCAAATTGGCTTTTCTAAATGATCGGCTCTAAAACGACCTTTGCATTGTCGACAATCAACCAATGGATCGCTAAATGTATCTAGATGACCAGAATAGTTAAACACTTCGGTATTCATGATAGTTGAACTATCAAGACCCACAACATCATCTCGCTGATACACCATGTGATTCCACCAAGCTTTTTTAAGATTGTTTTTTAATTCAACGCCCATAGGCCCAAAATCAAAAAAACCCTTCAAACCACCATAAATAGCACTGGAAGGATAGATAAAACCACGACGCTTACATAAAGCGACTAAATCGTCCATAGAAGATGCAGGCATGCAAAATTACCAATAAAATTTCAATCATGCCATAGAGTAACAATCTTTTCACACAAGATTCAAGGTATTGTCTTCATTAAGATTAATCTTGTTCTATAAATGCCTTGATTAACTCGTAAAGTCTTAAAAAAACTTTATTTGAAATCACTAATCCTAAATGGCTTACAGGGAAAAATGTAATGGTTTTTGATAATGATGTTGAAGGTTTACTAATAACATCATATAAGCCAATTAAATGATGCTCAGGATAAGAAATTCCGTCATTTTCTTTCATTGTTTCAGGATTAAAGTCATCCATAGCTTTTTCCATTCTAATTTTTCTTATGAGGAATTTTAAAAAACGACCTAAAAAACCAAATCTTTTAAAATTATTAAAAAACTCAACAACATAAGAGCCATTTGAAGGTTCTCCTATCAAAATTAAACACAATCTATCCAGACTTATATCTAATTTCATTGCTGTTTGTTTGCAAATTGTTGCGCCTCGAGAATGCCCTATAAAAATTATTTTTTCATGCTTTTTAAAAAGAGGCTCTATAAAAGAATTAAAATTTTTGATGTCTTCATGGAGTGATTGGCCATGGCTGTAAGAAAAATAATAAGAATTAAATAATGGATATTTTTTCTTTAAGAAATTATTAATATCGATAAATTCATAGGAAGTACCAAATAATCCATGAACATAAACTATTGCTAATGAATGAATAACTTGTTCATCTTTATCAAAATATTTTTTTGGGATAGTTATTAATAACCACAAATATCTGAACATAAAATAAAGCTCAGACGGCATTCCTAGTAAAATTTTCTTAAAAATTTTACTACTGGAGCCGTTTGGTTTAGAATTTATCACTGATTTATTCAATCACTTTTAAGATTTCTACTTATATTCTAGTTCAAATCTTAATAAGAAAATATTTCAAGCTTTAAGCTAACTCAACATCATCTATTTCAAGGTTAGACTCACTTTGAAGTAGCCCCTCAACTTGCGCTGACCAAAGTTGATGATATAAACCTTGCTTTTGCACAAGCTCAGCATGTGTTCCATCTTGAACAATGACACCATTATCAAAAACTAAAATTCTGTCCATTTTTTGTAATGTCGATAGTCGATGAGCAATAACAAATGTTGTTTTATCAGCCATCAAAGCATTAAATGATTCTTGAATATCTTGTTCTGTTATTGAATCAAGAGCTGAAGTAGCCTCATCTAAAATCAAAATCGGCGAATTTTTCAAAATTGCACGAGCAATCGCAACGCGCTGACGTTGACCGCCTGATAATCTTGAGCCTCGTTCACCTAATGCAGTTTCATATTGATTTGGTAAATTTTTAATAAAATCATCAGCTTTTGCTTTTTTACAAGCAACTTCAATATCTTCAAGTTTTGCATCAGGCTTCGCATAAAGTAAATTATCTATCAAACTTCTATTAAAAAGCCCTGGCTCTTGAGGAATAAAGCTTATTGATTTTCTTAAAGAATCTTGAGTCACATCAGCAATATTTTGACCATCAATTAAAATAGCCCCTTCGTCGATTTGATAAAGGCGCAACAATAAATTTACAAATGTTGTCTTACCACCACCTGAAAAACCAACAAGCCCTACTTTTTGACCTGCTGGAACAATCACATTAATTTTATCAAATAAATATCGATTTGCCTTATGCCCAAAACAAACATTTTTGAAATGAATTTCTCCTTTTTTGACATTCAAATCAATAGCAGTATCCTTATCTAAAACGTCATTTTCATGATAAACAACATCCAATCCTTGCTCTAACATTCCCATTGTATTGGCAAAATCACTCAAATCTCTAGCAAAAAGCCACAAGGTATGCACAATCTCAATATTAATTGTTAAAATTAACGCAAAATCACCCGCAGAAATTGAACCTTGATTTAATCCTTTTATTAAAAAAAATAAACTAGCAGCCTGGTAAAGAACAAACGATGTTCCCTGAAAAAAGAATAATTTTAAGAAAAATTTATCTTTTTTTCGTTCTGATTGAACCATTTGATCTAAAGCTTTTTCAGTTAATTTTTTTTCTTTTTTATAGCCAGAAAACAATCGCACAGTCATGATATTATTAAATAAATCAACATAAAAACCAGTTAACACTGATCTTGACTCTGCTGCGGCACGACTAAGATCGGCTGAAACCCGAGTCATATAAACCGAACCAAGTATATATAACGAAACCCACGCAGCTAATCCTAAAGCAAAAACAGGGCTAGTCTCAAAAAGAAAAATTAAAGCTATTCCAATCGCTAAAATAGTCGAGGTAAATTGCTCTAATAAAATCCTTAATATTTCAGGAATACTATTACTGACGTCTTTTATTTTATTTGTAAGATTTCCAGAAGTGTTTTGATTGAAAAACTTTTGAGAATGTCTGAGCATTTTCTGAACAACAAACTGTCCAACATGGCTTTTTAACCCTGGATTTAGCATCAAATTAATATGATCATATACCCTAAACATTAATGTAATCGCTAAAGACATCCCTATATAACCTAAAGCAATTGGCCCAATTAATGTAAAAGCATTTCCTGAATTTAAATGAGCGATACGATCGATCATCGTTTTTACAAGATAAGGTCTAAATGATAAATCAAAAGCCCAAAATAAATAGACGACTAATTGACCTGCAATCAATAGCTTGAATGGTGCAATCATTTTGAAAAAAAACTGCATAGGGGATGGCTTCTTCATATTTACCTCAAGAATGAGTTATTTTTATACTTAAAGAATAAAATTTCTTGTAAACACAAGATATTGTTATATTCTATCTTAAAGAACCCTATAAAAATATAATCGATTGATGATATTTTTATTGTTATTAATAGAATAGCTAAAATTTTTATTTTTAAGTTTTAAAAAATAACTTTATTAATAAAATAATTATCGTTTTTAATAAAAAATGACTATTTATGATAGATCTTATTTATTTAACTAAGTTTTTATTTTCTATTGTCGCGCCGAGCAATATAGATTTATCTTTTTATCTTCAGTAGACTATCGTTGTTTTATTTTATTTTTTTATAATATGGCTTTGATTGAGTTTGCCCCTCTTACTTTTCACGAAGGACACCCCTTTTCTACTTTATATAACGATCGTTATTTTTTAGAGTCAAAAGGTTTAGCTGAAGCTGAGTATGTTTATTTATTTGATAAAAAAATCGCTGAGCGCTTTAGTAAAAAAGAACATGTGACTTTCGCTGAAATTGGATTTGGAGTTGGATTAAACTTTCTAGCAAGCGCTGAATTATGGATAAAAACAACGACTCCTTCACAAACATTAATTTATATTAGTTGTGAACGACATCCTCTATCTCCTGCTGATATGAAAAAAGCTTTATTAGCCTGGAAAAATAAGATCCCATTCATCACAGAGTTTTTAGATGCTTATCAAGCACTCAGCCCTGGATTAAATACTTTTGTTTTTATTGAAAGCAAAATCATTCTGATCTTGCTGATTGGAGATGCTTTTGAAGAACTACAGCGCTGTTCATTTGAAGCCGATCATTGGATGCTAGATGGATTTACTCCTTCAAAAAATGAATCTGCTTGGCAAGAACCACTTTTAAAAGAAATTTCTAGATTAACAGCACCTGAATCAACACTTACTACTTTTACAGCTGCAGGTTTTGTTAGACGCGGTTTGCAAGCTCTAGGATGGCAAATGTCTCGAGTAAAAGGATTTGAGCAAAAAAGACATCGTCTGATTGGATTAAAAATAAAAAATATAGAAGATGATGTTACCAAGAAGAATAAATCAATATTAATAGCAGGCAGCGGTATTAGCGCTGTATCTTTTCAGTATTTTAGAGCATTTTTAAATCGACACGATCTTATGGTCGATACTTTATCCCATAAAGCCTCAAATATCCCTTATGTTTATAGTCATCCATCATTTCACTCTCTGTGTGATGATCATACTTTGCTGAACCTTAGAGCTCACTTAATGAGTGGTCATTTTTATCGCCAAATATCAAAGCTAACAGGAATAAAATCCACTACCCCTCCAGCTGTTCCTTTAGCTTCTGACAGAAAAAGTAGAATTTTATCAAAATGGGCAGAAGAAGATTCTTTTAAAAAAGTGATTAAAAAAGAAAATGAACATTTCTTCTTTCCTTTGGGTTTTTGTTTTAATGGATTTGAGATGCTTGAATTTATGAAGCAAGAAAGTAATCAAGGAATGCGTTTTTTTCCTTCTTATCCAGAATTAAAAAAAACAATCCAAGATCATGAAGGTCCCCTCATGTTAGGAATGAGTTTTTTAACAAATGATTTTTTAAAAAAACCTATCGAGCTTCCCACGTTATTAAGAGGCCAAATGGGTGCTCAGCTTAAAGGGAATCAACTGGAATGGCTCTTTCCAACAGCAGAGCGATATGACTTTGCATCAAACCCTAAAGAATATGCTCATCATAAAGATCAGTCTTCTACATCTTATCTATCAGATTTAGTAGGATTTAGATCGACTCAATCATCTCATAGTCCTTTTTTCGGGACTATCGATAGTACAACATATGTTTCCTGCTATCATGGCTCTCGAGGATTTAGCACAGGATTGTTTGCTGGCTTACTATTAAGCTTAAAAAGCTTAAATTTATTTGCATATAAAATGGATGCTTTTTCTAATCATGATGATTCATGACGAACCATCCACCACACACTAAGAACAACAAGAAAAAATCCAGCAATTGATTGATTTGAAATAACCTGATGAAAAAAAACAATATCCGCAAAAGTATTTAAAGGGTATTTTATAAATTTTATTGGAGCCAAATAAGTAACTTCACCCAAACGATAGGCTGCAGTAAAAAATAACTGTGAAAAAAAATACGCAATCCCCATCAGTATCAAAAGACCTTTTGTCTCAATACTCATGGGCTGCCAAGAAGTGGAGGCAAAAATAAAACTAAAAATACTCATAATCAGCATTAAATAAAATAACGTCGTCATAACATGATCGTTCTGTACTATTTTTTTTGTCATTAATGTCGATATTGAAAAGCCAAATGAAGCTAGAGCTGGCATTATTAAAAGATGAAAAGGATAAGAAGACCAGCCGTTAATGCTCATCATCAAACCCAAACCACCTGTAAAACAGGCCGCTAATCGTGGTAATTTGATTTTTCTTTCAAAAAAAACAATTCCTCCTATGTAAGTCATAAAGATACTTGCAGTCGAAAGAATAATCACATAACTGACTGGCAGCCCAATAATCGATTTAATCCAAAGCATATTAGCTAAAGCTCCGATGCACCCACGAATACAGAGTAAAGTAATATTTTTAGGTCTAAATAACGATCTATCAAAAAAAATTAAATATAAAAAACAAAAAAGTGCCCCGCAGGTAGAATAAACACTCAAAATTTGCCATGCACTGATACCAGCTGCATTTAAACCTATTGCATGTGCTGCTGCATTTGATGCCGCTGAAAGAATATAACAGCTTATTAAAAACAACCCTGCCTTGATATCAAGATTCATCTGAGACCCCATGTTTTTTAAAAAATTCAATCGCTCTAGCTCGGCATTTTTCATAATCAATCATCGGTGCAGGATAGGATGAAGGCCGATAGTTTCTAAATTTTTCTTCAGAGTAAAATGCTTTTTCAGGAACATTTATTAACTCTGGTAAATATTTTTTTATGTATAACGCTTGTGGATCAAATCGCTCTATTTGAGTCCATGGATTAAATATTCGAAAATATGGTGCAGCATCAGTTCCTGTAGATGAACTCCATTGCCATCCTCCATTGTTAGCCGAAAAATCATAATCAAAAAGCCAGTACGCAAAATGCTGTTCGCCCTCTTGCCATGAATGCAACATCAGTTTAGTCAAAAACATTGCTACAATCATACGGACCCTATTATGCATCCAACCTTCATGTTTCAACTGTCTCATTCCTGCATCAACGATAGGAAATCCGGTTTGACCGTTCTTCCATAAATCTAATTCTTTTTGATCAACAATCCATGATAAATCTTTATAATTTGCCTTAAAACTTTGATCTTTTCCTACATGAGGAAAATCTATTAGAATGTTTTTATAAAACTCTCTCCACAACAACTCAGAAAGAAACATTTGTTGTCCAGAAGAAATTTTACATAAATTAATATACTTCCATAACTCTCTAATTGAGATCGCCCCTATGCTTAATGGGATTGATATTTTTGATGTTCCATCAAGAGAGGGTCTATCACGATGCTCATCATAGAAATGTAAATGATGTTGAATAAAATGCTCCAACCGACGATCGAGATCATCATGGTTTAAAATAAAATCAGGCATTTTTGATTCTGATATAGGATTCCAAGAATCTAATGCTTTTATATCAGATTCTAAAGATCCTGCTAATTGTAAAGCGGGTTCACCAACAGAAAGAATCATTTGATTGAGTAAAGAGTATGCCTTTTTTTTAAACGGAGTAAAAATTGTTAATGGTTTATTTAAAGAGGAACGAATTGTCCCAGCAGGAAATAATAATTGATCATCAAAAGCAAATGTCGAAACACCTTCTTTTTTTAATTGTTGGGCTAATATAAAATCTCGTTTAGACTCACGAACTTCATACTGACGATTGAAGTAAAGTTTTGAGATTTTAAAATTTTGAATAAAGTTTTTGACAAAATTAACTTGATCAGAAATTTTATCACCATCAATTTTTTTGATAATTAAAGGAATATTCAGTTTTCTTAATTTTTCAGATAAAGAAATTAATACTTGTTTAATCAGAGCTTGTTTATTGAGCCCCCAATGATGTTTTTTCCACCAATCAGGAGTAATAAGGTATAAAGCAATAACGCCTTTTTTTTCTTCTGCGGCATAATATAATGCAAGTTGATCATCAATTCTTAAATCTTCTCTAAGCCAAACCAAATTCATTATCGTTTACCTCTTTAAATTTATAAGTTATTTTAACAGGATTCAAAAAATTTCGTGATACCGACTTTTTAATTTTTACTATTTATTAAATTGAAGGATACTCCTGATAAAAACTTTCTAGAATATACTGAACACTTTCAAAAACACTATAAAATCCAGGACCAAGGGTCACCCAATCCCCGACAAACCCCACTTTACCATCACAAATAATTTTGTCTCTAAATTCTTTTTTTCTTTTAACATATCCATATCGCCAGAAGTGTATTTTTTTAAATTCAACATCATATTTACTTTCAAGAAATTGCTGACGCATCAGCTCATTCATCTCGAGAAAATCATTCGCATCAGAAAGAATTAACACTCTCCAGAGTCCATCGACCCAACTAATTTCATAAGCATCTTCTTTTAATTTTTCAGATAAATTAGTTAAAAATAAAGTCATGATCGATTGATATTCAATACCTGAAAAATCCAATTGAGGAGTAATCTGATAAAACAACTCTTTTGCTTGCATGGCCGGCACCGATGAAATAACATGATCAAATTTGATAATCTCTTTATTAACCTCTATTAAAAGATCATCTCGCTCTATCCGAATATCTGTCACTAAACTATTTGTTTGAACTTGAATAGATGATTTATCAAGCAACAAATGAATCAGTTGATTAACAGGATAAGATAACCACAGCCCATGCACAGGCGCTAATAATAAATCTTGAGGGATTAATGGATGATCGGAAACGAATTGAGCGCCTAAATTAAAAGAACGCCCATCAATAGAAGTTCGCGCCAATCTGCCGCCGACCCCTCTAGATTTTTCAAAAACAACAACATCTGCAATTGAAGATAGATAATAAGCTGTTAATGCTCCACTAAGACCTGCGCCTATGACGGCAATTTTGGGGCGAACCATAGTATATCTCTTTTATCAATAATCTTTTTTCTTATTGTAGATTGAAGTGATAAAGATGCTATTTTTTTAATTTATATATAAAAATAATCTCGAAATTATTATGTTATCTGTCTTTATGAAAAGACAGATTTTTTCATTTTTAAATTTTCTTCTATTTTTTTAGGAGAAAAATAGCTCCGACAAGAGTAAGATAACAAGCCAATCGATGGGGCAATTAATCCCTCGAGATCCCGCCCAGATTCTTTAAAGAGTGCAGCTCGTTCCTGAATATATGCGTCGGATTCTTGTTCAGATAAAATTGGTTCTTGCTTGAGCTCAAAAATTTCCCGCAAACCACTCTCTGTATCATACTGTAAGTTATTAACAGTCCATAACTTTGAATCTAGAAAATGCTTCAAAACATAAAATCTAAAAATATTTTTTATCTTATTCTTTCCTTCATCACTTAAAGAATTTACATTGCTTTCATATGAAGCTCCTTCATCGCTTAAAGAATTGACAGCATTCTCATCTAACAACTCTTTGCTTTCAGGCTCATAGCTATCATATAAAGCTCGTTCTTGAAAATCACTTTCAATCAATTGAATATGTGTTCGGAATGATTCAGCGTTAAATGGTAATTTCACATCAATAATATTTTTTTCAAATTGAGAAATAAGAGTGATGATCGCTGCCTCAATAGAGATGTCATCATTCAAAATAGAAAAATCAATAATTGGATCAATAATTGATTCAATCATAAATGATGTTTTAGAAAAATCATTTATAAATAAAGAATCTAATGATTTCAGTTGGGTATGACTATCTTGATAATATCTTGATTTTACAGTTGGGTCCGCGAGCTCTACTTGTGTCACAAAAGGCAGAATCGATGAGTGCTTTTGGATTAACTCTACTGTTTGATGAGCTTCAAAAGCAGGTGGTTGAGCAACTTTGCCACTTAATAATTGAGACCAAAACTCTATATTTTTTATTTTTGATAAAAAATTTTCAAAATCAATCAATTTTTTCTGCATGAAAGTACTCATTTTTCTTACGCTGATTATTCTGTATTCGTTTCTTTCTTGTAATAACCATAATAAATCATCATAAAATTTGATCTGTTTCTCTTTTTGGCGCTGATATTCTGATACTAAAATTTTTTCTCCAGGCCCCACCTTCTTTCGTGCCCACTCATTCATTATCTTCAATAGCTTCTCATCTACCAATTTAGTCATTTTAAAATTAGATAAATACTCTGATGCAATCACATCACATGATGGGATCTTATCATCAAAATATGCATTATCTTTGTCGTAAATCTTTTCAAGATTAAATTGCTCGCTCAGTGATTCTAAAGCAGTTGTTTTAGAGTCTTCTTCTAATGTATCTATTAATGTTTTGATAAATAATGCTAATTGAGCGTCACTTAATTGGTTGATAAATTCATGATCAATCTTTTCGAAAATCTTCTTTAGATTTTCATATCGATCTTCTTTGAATTCATTTAACATTAAAACAGAAGGTATCACATACGTATTAAGAATCGAATCCAGTGTTTGACCTGTTTTTTGTTCGATTTTCTCTCCAAAAGAACCAGTAAGTTCTTTTGGAGTTTCAATTCGCGACAATAGACGTGCAGTGAATTGATTTTGATTTTGTTCAAGGATTTTATTTTTTAACCAGTCGATACCAAATTGAAAAATTGAGTCAGCATCTATCTGTTCTTCACTTTTAAAAAAATCTCTTGTTAAAAAAGAACTATTCCAACTTCTCTTAATAGGCATTCCTATCAAAATAGTTGATTCATACCTTTCAACTAAGTTAAAAAATGCATTCTGATCGGTTCCATCAGCTGCCTCTGCAAATAAGCAAATAAGATCTAACAAATCATTTTGATAAGCATAGTTATTGTCAATATCTTCATTTAATTGTGCGCTGAGTGCTTTTCTATTTAATTCTAAACCAACATAAAAAGAAAGATGCTCTGCCATGATCAAGATTCTTTCTTTCTTATCCTGATCTTCAACAAGATCTGCGAATTCTCTTATTTTCGTTATTAATTTTTTATTAAAATCTTGAAGAACAGTCTGCATATCTTTGCCCTTTAAGACTTTAGGTAGCAAACGGCTCATCATATTTTCATTTAAAATTAATTCTGGATCTTTTAAAATATCTTCTCTTTTATCTTCAAAGATTAACTTTTGAAATTCTTGATCAAGAGAACCTAATATAATTAATCTTTTTAAGCCACTTAGGTACCACGGTTGTAAAGATTCTTTTTGAGTCTTTATTTTTTCTAAGATCTCTGTACACCCATTAATCTTTTCTTCATATTTTTTAATTTCATCAATAGATGTATTTTTATTTCTTCCAAGGCTTTTGGAATGGAGTCGCTTTGAAAAAATTGGATCTACTAAAGCTGCAATATTCCATTCAATTGGATTTTGATCAACAAAGGAAGCAAGTGATTTCATGATCTGATTGGGATCTTGTCCTTCCCTTATTAAGACACAAGATGGCGATGGCTCAAGTTGTTCATCTGTAATTTCAGCTTCTTGTAAGCAAGATCTTTGATGCGTTTGTAGTATATACTTTTTAATTTCTGCATTTTCACTAGAAATAATATCTTTAATTTTGATAGAATCCGCGTCTATATTTTTTTGATAGAAATATTTATTAATATTTCGAACAATTTTAATAAATTTACTCTGAATTTGATTAACCCATTTAACTGTTTTTTCATAATTTATGGTCAAAGCAATAAATTTAATAAAAGGAAACAGAGCTAACAATGAAAATCCACTTGACGCTCCATAAAATAACATTAATCCCATGTTAATATTATTCATGTACTTTGATAAAGTTAATAATATTTTTTTAAGCTTTTCATTAAAAATTTTATTATTTTTATCTAGATTGATAAGCTCTTTTATGATTGTTGGAGCTAAAGCGCTCAACCCGCCAAGCATCATCAAAAAGTGCACTTGCGCAAAACTATAAACTACCGTCGCTAAAACAATCAGACCTAATACTCGATTAATAGTTGCTAATAGGTGTTTCTTTTTATTTAATTGATGATCTGCTGCAGACTCAGTGACATCACCTTTAATAAAACCATAAAGCAACAAACTACTTGAGCAAGCTATCATAGCAAAAAGAGCGGGCGCAGCTCCCTGAACAAAGTATAATAAGCCTATTTGCAATAAAAATTGCTGCAAATAAATTTTAGGATAGTTTAGGCGGCCCTTATACTGTTCGGAGAGCTTGAAGTAAAAATCTCCATAAAAACCTAAAAAAAACGTCCCTTTTCCGAAAATAAATAGAGCGGTTATTATATTTGACAAATTAAGCATTAGGACCAATATTCTTTTATAATTAATTGAATATATTTTATTGATTTATAATAAAAATATCAATTAGCTATGAAAAATCGACTTCTTTTTAAAGTGTATATTCATCTATAGCATCAATCGGTCTGATGGCTTGGCCTTTAACTTCTCTTTTATTTCTGATGAGAAATTATTACTCAGAACCCCTTTGATAAAATCTTCTAATTCTGAAGATAAAGTTGCATTAGCTAACTCTGTTTTAACATTAAATTTTAAGATATTAAAAATTTCTGGATTTTCTGCACAAATTGATTTTGTTAAATCAAATAATAGTTGCACATCCTCAGTTGTCTTACACTCAAACTCAATCGATACAACAGATTTTGGAGCTATCTCCAATTGAGCTCTAATAAGGCTAGGCATCATCTCTTGCATTTCTGGAGGGTATTGCTCAAATTTAGAAACGACTCGACAATCCTCATCAACAGTACAAGTAGCTAAATTCTCACCAGAGCTCGACTGAAAATTAAGTTGATAATCATTCTCATCACTTTTCTGGATAGAAATACCTGAACTTCTTGCTATCTCTGTAAATTTTTTAAACAATTTTTCAAATAAAAGGTCTTGTTCTGTTTTTAATGGCACGAGCTCTTCATCTTGGCGAATCTTATTTTCTATTGCCTCATGAAACTGTTCTAAAAAATATAAATGCATTTTATAGTTATCAGCTACGCTTGGATCTTTTAACTCATGAACTTGAAGTGCAATTGCGCTAAGAAAAGGCTCTGATTGCTCAGCAGGCAACACCATCGCTAAATGCTCTGCTAAAACCTTAGCATGCTCAAGAGTAACTGGGGCAAATGATGTTGTTTTAGAATCTTTTTGATAAAGAGGATCGCTAAATTGAATCTGATTTATTAATTGAGTTAAAACCCCTCTAGGATCAGCTGGATACAGAAAATCATTTAAATCATCTTCTAGCGCTAAAGTTGAAAGATGATCAGTAACTGTCAAAAATCTCATCATTAAAGTAAAATCAACTCGGTTAGGAATAGGGTTTTTTCTCATTAAAGAAGTTTTTTGACTTTCCTCATCGATGATTTTTTTAATAGATTGACACCAACCATAAATAATACTTTTTTGATGATCTTCCTCGCCTGGAGGAGTGACCTCATTTATTTTAGAAATCATTTCATTAAAAGAAATTTGTAATTTTTTTGCAGGTTTTTCTCGATCTATTGAAGAATTATTAAAAATACTTGGATAAAGATCATGCAGATCAGCAGCACTAAAAAACTTTATACGATCTTCATTCTCATGAAAATTTACCAAAAAAGATTCATATAATTCATCAAATGTTGTGGGCGCTGTTGGGATCATTATGATTCTTTTTACTCATCTCTTCTAAAATTATGGTCGAATTTTTCAAAAAGATGACCCTCCACCAAAGAGATCAATCTACATCTTAACTATATGTTTTTATTAAGTTTTAATTAAATTTGTCGATAAATGAGTCGTATAGATTTTTTATAAGGAAAAAAACATGCCTAAAGACCCGGTTAAAACTACAGATCCAAAAGAAAATAGAACCCCCTACCTTATTATTGGTGGAGCAGCTGCTGCTTATGCAGCCTGGACTATTTTGGGGTTAATCTCTGGAGCACTATCATTAGCTTTAGTTGTGCCTGCAGCTTATTATGGCCTCCAACTATATAACAACGAAACAGAACCTTACCAAAATGCAAGAAAACATTTTGCCAATGGAAATATTCCTATGGGATTATGGGAGAGCTTCCCTGTTGCCATGCAAGAGATTTACTCTAAATTAGGTGGTCCTTCAAAGCATATGGTAAGTAAAACTTTTTCAGGTATTTCACAACAGAGCTCAATGATGTTTAGTAATATGGTCCAGTCGATGGTTGGTTCAAGGGGCGGACCAAAAAGCCCAAAGTAATCATTTATTTTTTGATTAAAGATTAAAAAACCCAGCTTTTGCTGGGTTTTTTTTGAAGTTATTCAGATTGAAGGGTTTCTTTTGGTAATTGTTTTATTAAAGTAACAACCGAATAAAACCATAATCCATACGCAATAAAGATTGTAATCTTTAAAGGCACCAGTGCTGCAAAAATTTGCCCACCATGCCCAACTAAGCCGATAACCAGCCATGCTCCGCCAGTTTTTCCAAATCTAGAGGTCAATCCATCCACAGAAGCTTTTCCTAATCTTTTATCTTGCTGCGAAAGACCAAGGAAAGACATTTCTTTAGCTGTATCAAAAATCGTAAACTTGGCAGCTCGGCCTACAGATAAAATCAACGATAGTGATAATAAGTGGATAGGAAGAGCAACTGTTGCCCATTTAATTAAAGGGAATGAGAATATTCCTGTTGACCCCAACAAATCCATTAAGCTTAAAGACAGCCACATTAACGGCGTTAAAAATAATGAATACGTTAATCCAAATCGTCTCACAAATGAACCAGATAAAACCCAAGAAAAAATGATTGCAAAAATGCCTAAATATTGGTTAATAACATTTAAATATTGATTCATCAGTTTTGGTGAGTTTGAAAAGATATCTTTAACATAGTCATTATGAATCACATCAATCATATGATAAATGATGTTATAACTAATCATCATTAAAGAAACACTTCGAATAATCGGATGTGAAAAAGCTACTTTAATCGAGTCAATAAAGCTCACTTGTATTTTCTTATCTAAGGAACGCTGCTCATCTGTAGCTTGCTGCTTCATGGCATAATTGAAAGTCAGAATGGTTAAGCCTTGAACAATCCACAACACAATCATCTGAAATAACAAAGATTGCTCCCAAGTTGGTTGAGCTACTCCTGTAAAAAACTTAATTTGTTGTTCGATTGTTGAACTTCCCCACCAACCAGCTGCAAAAGTAGCTAAATTAGCAGACAGAGAAAATACTGAATAAAGTCTTTTTGAATCACTTAATTTAGTGATTTCAATAATAATACCCCAACAAAGCATGTTCAACATGATTGATGACCACATTTCCGCAGCGACATAAAATAGCGTAATGTACCATGAATTAATCAAAGTAATGATCTCACTTTGACCAGGTAAGCTTAATTTGTAAAAACTTTTATGCGGTAAAATGGCTAATGTTAAAATAGCAAAGAGCACTCCAAATAGAACATTCATCCAATTAAATGTCCCTTTTTGACCTAATGCTGTCTGCATCTTTGTTGTAAACCATGTAAAAATAATCGCCGCGGGCATAATCGCGAAGATTTTTAAATAAGAAATCGCCTGGCTCGGCAAATCAGGCTCTGCAAGAAGAATAGTTAATTTCAATGTTCTTAATATATTGTATACAAAGGAAACTAAAAACAATACAGCAAACATTGGTAATGTTTTTGATTGTTCTTCTTGCTTGACCGGCCAAAAAAACCATGAAATTTTTTGAAAAATAGTCACAAAAAAAAACCAAAGATATGTAAAACAGCATTTTATCATTAGCTTATCTATATTGACTAGATGTTTAAATTAAATTTCATCAATCTTTATTGAGCTATTGGTTCCACAACTAACTGAAATGATTGGTTTTTCAAAAACTCATAAATCACCCCCAGCGTTGCCATTCCAAGTTTTTGCTGCTGCATTTCTATAGATCCAGTCAATCTTAATGAATAATCTATCAAAATATCATCTTGTTTTTTAATAATAATTTTAAAATTGACATCATCTAACTGCAAAGGTTCAACTACCAAATTCTGTTGTCTGTCAAGACTATTCCCGAAAAAGAGATATTTCTTTAACTCTGGGCTTCTGCTTAAATAATATTGAATCCACCCTGCAGTCATCGATTCTATCAAACAAACTGTTAAATCTTGCTGGCCAAATAAATCAGACAAATCTTTTAAGATATTTCCTGAATACTCTTTAGATGTATATTCATTTCTGAGAACATTTGCTGCTTGTTCTCGATCTGATGAGCCTCCTTTTAACACTACTTGCACGACCCCAATTCCCGGATAAAGTCCCCATGATAAATCTTTTAAATGTTTTTGTTGAACAGCTTGTTTTAAATAATGCTCCAAGTATCGTTCATACACACCTATAAAATGAAGAACTGTTCTTTCTTCAGCTGCTTGGATAATCTTTAAGTCGTTTAAATGAAGATACAGCTCATCTAGCATGGCACGACACTCTTGAGGAACTCCAGGGAAAGCAGCAATCCATTTTCCTTTTTTAGCTTCTTTTAAAAAACCACAAGCGGTGCCCTCTTTATTAAAAAGGGTCATCGAGCCCATTGGTTTAGTTGCTTGAGATTTTAAAATAACTTCAGGCTTTTTGTAGCGTCCTATCAAAATATTCATCCAAACATCGTCTAAAACCATCTCCCAACCAAACGCTTGAGTAAGGGCTTCTCTTGTTTTGTCATCAGTAGTGGGACCTAAACCGCCACAAAGGACAAGAATATCTGCTTGAGCTAGTAAAGCTGGCAATCCTATTTCCAGCTGATTGAGATCGTCTTTTAATGCAACTTGCATTTGCACATTAAGACCCCATTGAGTTAACGCACAAGCTATCACTGCACTATTTGTATTAATAGTTTGTCCAGCAACAACTTCATCCCCAATAGCTACAATAATCGCATCCATTTCTTTTATCTCCATTTATTCAACTTGGTCGGAATTTAGTTACTTTAGTTTCATCCTAATTTAGTCTGCTGTTTATTAAAGAATTTCAATATTTTGACGATATCAAAATGAGTTTTACTTTCTTTATGTTATATGAATTTTGATTTATCAAAACAACTTAACTTACTTTATCAAGACATTGATAGATCATCATCAATTCAGTTTTTATTAAATGAGCTATTACATGATTCTGAAAGTTTATCTTTACCTGGGATATTACGCAATTTAAAGTCCTTGCCTATACAAGACGAAGCTAGCTTTTTATCACAATTACAAGAGTCTCTTCAAATTAAGGAGACCCCTATTTTACAAAATGTAACAGCACTAGGTCGCGATTCTTGTTCTGAAGCAATTAGAACAGCTATCTTGCAAAAAATAGAAGAAAAATTCACTGAATTATTACCACAAAGCTCTTCTGACCCTCATGATTCAACTCGAGGCTATGAAGCTCTTAAAAAACTTGAGCAATCTTTAGAAAATTACTTGATTAATCCAAATGAAGCAAACAAAACAGCACTTGAAGAAGCAGTTGCTTTAGAAAAAATTTCTCTTAGACCCCAACAGGCAGAATTTCGACCTAAATTTTTAAAGCAGGAAGAACCTTCATCTTTTGCTAGTATTTTAAAATCACCTGAGTTTTATCGCGCCTCGCTTATGCAGGCTGCAACTGAAATTCTTAAGATTGAAAATCCTAATCAACAAAAGATTAATGATCGATTTCATTCAAATGACGATCCCTTAAGTATTGGTTCTAGGCTTACTTTTGACAATGCTTTTCGTCAAAACCCCTTAAGTGCAGATGTGCCTCTTTTAAGACCTAATTCTAAACAATTCTCAGAGATTCAAACATTAAAAGAAACTCTTGGTACATTAGATATATTAAAATTTATGCCTTTGCCTGAACATAATGAAGTTATTGACAGGTTACTTGAAGATAAATTAGCTTTGATATCAAAATTACAAGATTCTTTATCACCCACGACATTGTTTGACCCTGAATTAATAGAAGAAACTAAGGCTTTTATCAAAGAATTTAATAAAGAAAAACAAAAAATAGAATCAAGTAGACAAGAATTAATAAAGACATTAATCACAGAACATTCTCAATCCTTAACTAGGAATATCTCTCTTATTGATCAAGAAAGCGCAGAATTAGAGCGATTATATCAACAAATTCCTGATGATAGTAAAATACGAACTGATATAGACATCCATATTCATTCATTAACAGCATTCAGAAATTTATTATTAGCAGATTTGGATAATTTTAATAGATTATCTCCAAAACCTTCCCCTGGAATTTTTAGAACGCCTCGTCCCTTAGATATTGTCTCATTATCTGCTTTATTCGAAACATCTACTGCTCAGCTAGGTCGTCTTAATGACTCTATCAGATCATTCCATACTCGGATTGAAAAAGATCTTGCAACAGTTCAAGCTGAGCTTTTAGAACAAAACAAACGACAAAATGAATTCATTACCTCTCTTCAATCTGATCATGATCAAATATCCCAACAATTAAGTAGCAAAAGTGGTGATTACGATCGAGTTTCTTCTGAATTAAGCAGAATTAATCTCCAAATTGACAGCATTCTTCAAACCTTTTCAACTAGCCCAACACAACAAAGTATTTCTTTTTCTGTTAGTGATGCCTCTCAGGCTTTAGAAGCAATTAATGCCAATATTAAAATTAAAGAAGAAAGAATCTTACAGCTTCAATCCAATCATGCTCTTGAAATTGAAGCCCTTAAAGAAAAGCATACTGCTCAATTAACAAGACTTGAAGGCACAATTGAAGGACAAAAAGGAGAGATCCAAAAATTACTCGCTGAAATTAATAAAAAAGAATTAGCAATTGAAGGTTTAAACGCACTTCAACGTAAAGATGCAGCTGCATTAAAAGCAAATAATGAAGAGATTGCATCTTTAAAACAGCGGCTTGAAGAAGCCCAGGATCAAATGAGAACTACACAGGATGCATTGGGATCATTGCGTGGAGCTCAAGAGAAGTCAAGTGCAGAATTAATTGAAAAATCAGAGCGAATTGCAGATCTAGAAAGAAGACTTTTATCTCAAGACGAGCAGGTTAGAATTTTAACCGAAAGCAACGGTAAGCTCCTTGAAAGAATTCGGGATACTGAACAAGCCGCAGCTCAACAAATTAAATCAGCACTTGAAGAAGCTCGAGGGAATATTTTACAACTAGAATATAAATATTCAACCGAATTAAGTGAAATTGCTGGTCTGAATACAGGCCTGAGTGATCAATTAGAAGAGAAAAAAAGAGAGCTTTCAGCTTTAAAAGTTCTAATGGATCAACAAGGTAGCACACTAGAAGAAAAAGATCGCTTATTAACTACAGCTCAAACAGCACTTAGGGATCAATCTAAAGATTTAGAAACACTACAATCTCAAATAACAGAACTGAGAGAAGCCCACAAAGAACAACTTCAAAGACAGAGCGAAGAATTCAACAAAGAATTATTACAACTCCAAACATCATTTAAGGATCAACTTTCTCAAGCTCAAAGCATTAATAGCACCCTTCGTATTGATCTTGAAGCAAAAATTGCAAGCATAGAAGAATTACAAACTAAAGTATCCCGCAAAGATGTAACATTGGCCGAACAAGAAAGCTTGCTAAAAGATATACGCCAAGAAATAGGTACAAAAAATATCGAATTAAGAGACTTAAGATCGACACTCTCAAGCCTAACAAAAGAATTAGAACGTCAAAAAGTCTCAATTCGGGGTGCTGAGCTTGTTAATCAAAATCTTTTAGAAAGGCTAAAGGTTGAAGAAGAGAAGACAAAACAACAACTTAAACAATTAAGTTCAATATCAACCGAAAACACCAAATTAAAAGGACAACTAGATGAACAATCTAGAAATATTTCTTTAATAATGAATGAGTTATTAATAAATCAAGAATCCTTAACATTAGCTCGTAATGAACTAGAGAGTAAAAAAACTGTCGAAGAAAGATTAGCCTCAGCTCACACTATGATCGTAGAAAATGAAGCTCGTTTCGAAGAAAGAATTCGAATATTATCAGAGAAAAATACAGATTTGAGTGGTGAAATTGATTTATTACAAAAAACAATAACCGCTCAAACCCTACAAATCAGTCACCTGGAAGACAGTGTTCGTCAGCAAGAAGAAAAATTAGGCACTCTAACAAATCTTATTAAAGAACAAAAAGCGTCTATAGATGCTACTCTATTCGATAATGAAGAGTTAAAAACAAAATTAAGCACATCTCAAAAAGAATTAATTGCATCTGCGAAACTTCTTGAACAATCTCAAAAAGATCTTCAAGAATTAAGATCAACATCAAGTATAAACTTAACTGAAAAAAATTCGTTAATTGAAATATTAGATCAAAGAATTACGGATCAAGATCAGGCGATTGTATTGCTTGAAAGAAAAGCCTCCGGTTTTGAATCAGAGTTAGCGGATGCACGACGAAAAATAGCGGAGCAACAGAGGGATATTTTAAGCCTTTCTTCTGAGAATACCCAATATATTCGTAAAATTGATCAATTAACAGCCAAAACTATTGATGATGCATCAGCATTAACAAGGTTTAAACAACAATTAACTCAAGCAAATGCCAAATTGCATCAGCTTTCTTCTCAAAAAGGAGATATTCAGAGAGAACTTCGTTCAATAAAACAACAACTGCAAACAGCTCAAGAACAACTTCTTTCTTCTAGTGCAGCAAAAAGTGAAGCTGATGATAAAATATTAAGACTAGAAAGAACTCTGGCAGGATTAAGATCAGCGCATGAATTATCGATTCAAGAAAAAGAACGCCAAATCGAAAATTTAAAAAGGACCCTATCAGACACTGAAGATTTATCAAGAAGTGAAAACAGTGGACTACGTCGTGAAATTGATCGATTAGAAGAAGGATTGAGAACAGCTCAATCAGACAATGATCGATTAATGGGTGATTATTCTCTATTGGAAAAAGAGCTTGCAAAAAGAGCTCAAATCCAACAGTCTCAACAAGTAACGATTGATGAGTATTTTGGTGAACTTCAAGCTCAAGAAAAAACTATCGGTAAGCTTGAAAAATTAAACATTGAATTAGCTAAACGGAACAAAACGCTTGAAGATGAAAATGCGGCACTAAGCGAGATTATCCGTCAGCAAGAATATGCTTTAAGCAAACAAAAGACGATTACTATAGCTAGGATTAATAAAAAAATAGAAAGAATAAATTTATTAATAGATGGTGCAGCCTCCCATTCTAGATATGAAAGAGAAGATTTATTAAAAATAAGAAGCTCTCTTAGTGATGCTCTTACTCAGATTCAAACAAAATATGATTTAAATACTTTATTAATCAATCAAAAAAAGATCTCTGAAATAGAGTTCCAGATTAAAGAGTTAGCGACCAGAATCAAAATGCTTTCCAGCCCAAAAATCACTACAGTTAATCCTCCACTTGATCCTGATTTTAATCTTACTTCTCTTTTTGGTTCTTCATCTCGTGCACCAGTGGTTACCCCAATAAACTTATTAGAGACTTTGGCAGATAAATTAACAACATCTTCCTCAGCTACACGTTTTAATTTTGATAAAGACAATCCATTACATGTGATTAAAAATGATGCTGGTGATCGTATTCAAGAATTAAAGATTTTTATCAAAGATCCAGCACAACCTCCAAGCAGTAGCTTGATTCCAGCAGCGCATGCTGATCAATTCACTGATTATTTATCAGTAACAGAAAAAGATGGGGCATTTGTAACTTCTTATAATATTTCATCACAAAATAAGACAGAGCAGTTGAATGAACCAACCTATCAAGACAAATTAAATGATTTTTATGAACAGCAAGCAGCTACTCTTCAAGAAGCTCATGGATTAGACGATAGAGCACTATTAACTCCAGCGAAAATAAAATTTGAAATAACTTCGATAGCAGACGCTCTAGAACTTTCAAGCATTTTAATTGCCTTGAATAAAGCAGAGTTAAAAATAGAATTGGATCTGACGCTTTCACAAGAAATCTGCAATACTTTAAAACAAGAAGTTACCTCAATCCAAGACCCTGTTAAAAAAGAACTTATTGAAAAAATTACAGCAAAACATCCTTCTTTTATTAATTTAACAAAAGAATTAGTGGAAATATTGGAAGGTCGAATATCCACTCCTAGAGTCCATAATTAACATCTATTTTAAGTGATATAATTTATTAAAAAAATATCACTCGCCACAACTCCTTTACAAAGATCAAAAAGAAGAAATAACGCCATCGATAAATATTTTGTTATAAAAAAATAAAAATCAAAAGATATTTTGATTTTTAAGAAAACGTTATATTGACTTCGCTGTATTTCTCTCCTAATTAATTTAATAAAGAGAGTATAAATTATGGATTTGATCTTAGTAGGATTTTCTTTGGTTGCTGCTGGAGTTTCAATGAAACTTCTTCCTAATATATTAAAATTAATTCAAAACCTGACAACATCAGTTCTCAATATTGTGACATCAATAGCTGATTTATTTTCTTATATCATTCCAGAGCATTTTGATTATTTAAATAAAAAATTCTTTTCAAATCAATCTTCTTCATTTTTAGTGTCTTTAAAAAATACTATTCTTTGTTTAACTCAAGGTCTTCTTTTAGAGCTTTTCTTTTATAGATCTCACGAACAACAGTATTTTCATTTTAACTATAGAAACATGCCTGAAATATCAGCTAATAAAAAATATCCTCTTTTATGTTTATTTTTAGTAGGGATAGGGCATTCAACTTGCTCTATTGCTGATGGATTAATTGATATTGTTCAATTTGTTCTGAACAGCTCGGAGCTCCTTATTGATAGTGCTATAGGAAAAGCAGCAAATCCTTTAAGCAAAAAACCCGCTGAAGCCCCCAAAGCAGACCCATCATTAACAACTCAAGAGCTTGCCGTAGATCAATCAGCTAATCTTATAAAATCCACTCCAAACTCCGACAACATTCAACAAAAAACTGTTCATAAATCAACTCGGTCAGAGGAAGAGGATTTCGTTGATGCGCTTATAATGCTGGGCTCAGAACCCAATAATGTTGGTCAAACAAAAAAAAACTCAAAGTGAAGATAATGATGCTTTCTTTTCAATGCTTCATTATTTGAGTGATGAGAGAACACCCTCGGCAGATGATGTGAAGGAGAAGAAAAGACCTGAATGATTGTTAGATGTTGGAGTATCTAATTTAAAAAAGAGGGTTATTAAGAATGGAGTTCATTTCACTCGACCCCATGATGAGGGTCGAGAGATAGTTCCGATAAAGATTAACGACGAACGTCTTCTTTAACACGAGCAGCACGTCCTGAAAGGTTACGTAGATAGTAAAGTTTACCACGACGAACACGACCTTTCTTAGTTACTTCAAAACTTAAGATTGGGCTGTGTAATGGAAATACGCGCTCAATGGCAACGCCATGTGACACTTTACGTAAAGTAACGGATGAACGAGCGCCTCTGTTACGGCGAGCAATAGCGGTCCCTTTAAAGGTTTGAACACGACCTTCATCTAGCTTAATGCTGACTTGTAGATCGTCACCAACTTTAAAGTGAGGAAGATCGCTCTTCATTTGGCTTAATTCGATTTCTTGTATTAGCTTACTCACTTTGGTTCTCCAAATTAAATAATAAAAAAATAAGTTAGTTTAAAAATTAACTAATATATCAATAAAAAATGTTCAAAACGAACCCAGCCAGATTAACATCATTTATGTGAAAAATAAAGAAAAAAGCATTTAAATTAAGGAATTCTATGGATTAAGTGATTCTTTTTATTCTTAAACATCAGAAGATAACTTAATGTAAAAAATCATTTAATAACTGATTAATATCTCTTGCGCTATCAATTCTAGCAACTAGCGCCGTTAAAGGCTCTTGGATTTGTTGGATTTCTCGTGTCATCAGTTGAGAAGTTGGCTTTACTGCTAATGATCTAGATAAACTTGGATACAATAACGCTGAAACCACTCCTGTGCCCTGAGTCTTCTTTTCAGGTTCTTTTATTTCTAAATTAAAAGGAGATATTCCCAATCTTGAAGCTCGAGTTTGTATGTCTTGGCTTGGAATGAGTGGAACACTAGATCCAAGGCTAGTCGAAAAAACAGGACTAAGTGAATTACCATAAGGATTACTAACCAGTGGATTAGGCCCCTGATACGGCCCACCTTGAACGCACCGCACGCCTGTTGCTGCTCGGGCTACGGTCTGCATAGCTTTCGGATCAAATTCCTTGGCTAATGTTGTAACGACTAACCCAGCAGTCTTAAAACCCTGACGAAACATCTCTCAAACCTAATACATACCTCTTAAATGATATATCGGCTTTTTAAGTTTTTTTTTAAGATTATAAAGAATATTAAAGATGGGAAAAGTTATTTTTCATCTAACAGATCGGGGCGCCATTTCTTTGTTAATAATAATGATTGTTGCTCTCGCCATTGCTGAATTTGACCATGATGTCCTGATAATAAAACATCGGGCACTGATAAATCCTCAAAAACTCTTGGACGAGTATAGTGCGGATAATCAAGCAAATTACTTGAAAAAGATTCTGCTACTATGGATTGAGGTTCATTGACAACCCCTGGAATAAGGCGAGCTAAAGCATCAATACACACTAAAGCCCCTAATTCACCGCCACTGAGAATATAATCTCCAATACACCAACTATCATTAACGTATTGCTCGATAAAACGCTGATCGAAGCCTTCATAACGACCGCAAATAAAAATCAGATTTTGATTAAAATTCAAAGTTTCTTGAATTAATTGCTGTTTGACCAATCTCCCAACAGGAGAGAGGATAATAACTCTAGCATTGGGTATTTCATTCTGTGCCGCTTTTAATCCAGCTAAAAGAACATCAGGCATTAAAACCATACCTGGCCCGCCCCCAAAAGGACGATCGTCAACTTGACCATGCGGATAAGGAGAATAGGCTCGAAGATCGAAGGTCTTTATCTCTAAGCCTAGATCTAAAGCTCGAGTGATAATGCCACATGATAGATAAGGTTCAATTAATTGAGGGAAAATTGTGATAACACCAATTTTAAGCATTAGTATCTACAAAATATTCTGGTAAAAAATCAACAGTAATAATTCCATCATTTAATGAGACTGTTTTTACTATATGATCTTTAAGAAAGGGAATGTGGTGACCCTGGGAAGTTGTTAAGACATCTTGAGGCCCATTGCTATAGAGCTCGGTCACTTGTCCTAAATCTTGCCCTTGCAAATTAAGAACTGTTAACCCTGTTAGCTGATACCAATAAAATTGGCCATCTTCGCAAGCAGGTAAGTGCTGAATATCAACATAAAGATGCTGATGCACTAATTTTTGAGCTAAATCTCTATCATTGATAGCATCTAAATGAAGAATAAGATGATCTTGATGTCGACGAATAAGCTGCACACGAGCTAATTCATATTGATTATCTTTTTTAAAAAAGAACTCTCGCACACCTAAGAGATGATCGCACTGCCCAGAGGATGGGTAGAAATGCATGGCTCCAGCTACACCAAAAGGAGCTCCGATAATACCGCAAGCAAGTAATCGATCATCGACTAACATAGTGTCTACTTCAAAAAATTAAGCTTGTGTTGCCACAACTGCTTGTTTACGAAAACGCTTAACTAAGGAAGCAACAGTGTCTGACATCTGAGCGCCAACTGAAACCCAGTGTTCAATTCTTGATAGTTCAAGATTTAATTCAATTGCTTGACCGCTTACTGAAGGGTTATAAAAACCAACTTTCTCAATAAAACGACCATCGCGAGGGCTTGTGCTTTTTGTAACAACCACGCTGTAATATGGAGCGTTTTTAACACCACCACGAGCTAGACGAATAACTACCATTAATAAATTCCTCTTGATAAAAATAACAAAATTTTTCCGATATCGTACCATACCACTAACCCAAAGGCTAGACGGTTTTTTCGAGAATCCTTTGATATCTTCAGAATTCTCGCACGAACTGAAAGAAAACTTCAACTATCTTGAAGTTTTTTCTTTCATGTTTATCTTAACGACCAAACCCAGCTGGCATTTGGCCACCTAAACCTCTTAGTAGGCCTTGTAACTTACCCTTACTGGCCATTGATGCAAATTTATTCATTTGCTCTAGCTGTTTGACAAGGCGATTCAAATCTGCAATTTTCAAACCCGCACCATCAGAAATTCTTCTTTTTCTCGATCCTTCTTGGATAAGATGTGGATTTTTCCTTTCTTTTGGAGTCATGGAGTTTAATAAAGCCATATTATGCTTAAGAGCTTTATCTGCATCCTCATTTGAGATTTGTCCTGCTAGTTGCCCCATACCTGGTAGGTGCTTTAATAGGCCTTGAGCGCCTCCTTGATTGGACATTAATTGTCGCATTTGTTCAAGTTGAGACTTCATATCTTCAAAAGACATTTCGCCTGTTTTCATCATCTTTTCTTGAAGCTGCTTTGCTTTTTCTTGATCGATACTTTGCTCAATTTGTTCAATTAAAGACAACATATCTCCCATACCTAAAATACGTTGCGCCATTCTGTCTGGATGGAACAAATTAAAGGACTGAGCTGAATCAACTTGCTCACCTGAGGAGATAAATTTAATAGGCACACCTAAAGACATTTTTAAACCAAGCATCGCTCCAGCTCTAGCACCAGAATCTAACTTTGTGACAATAATTCCACTTAAAGGAACAGCATGATGGAATGCTGAGGCTACATTTAAAGACTCTTGTCCTGCCATACTATCAAGAACATACAAAGTTTCATGCGGCTGCAATTGGGTTGCAACTTGTTGTAACTCAATCATCATTTGATTATCAAGCTGCGTACGACCCGCCGTATCGACAATCAATACATCATAAAATTTTGAACGTTTTAATCCGCTTTCAAGCAAACTAATAACAGATTGCTGAGTCAAATCATCAAAACAATCTGCACCAACTTTTTTAGCAAGAGTCATTAGCTGCTCTCTAGCTGCTGGACGATAGATGTCTAAACTAACTAATAAAACTTTCTTTTTCTTTTTAATTAAATGAAGAGCAAGTTTGGCAATACTCGTTGTCTTACCACTACCTTGCAAGCCTGTCACTAATACTTTTAACGGAGGTTGTTTATGAACGAGCTCATGCTGATCGTGCTGCATCAATTTAATCATTCTTTCATTCATAATCTTGATAAAAGCTTGCTGAGCTGTCAAATGCTTAGGATAGACTTCGCCGATAATATCAGCTTTCACATCTGCTAAAAATTGCACAACAACATCATAAGGAACATCCGCTTGTAATAAAGCATCTTCGACTTCAACTAACAATGGAGCTAAAACCGATTCATTCAGACGCTTACTTGTAATTTTTTCATAAAGCGCAGAAAATTTCTGTGAAAGGGCGTCAAACATAAAATTACTAACCATTTATTTAACTTAAAACAATGATTTCATTTTACCCGGGTCATCTGCAGTTTAAAAGAAGAGGGTTTAAAGTTTCTAAATTTTCTTTGTCCCAAGAATGTCTTTTTTATTTATTTTGCTCTTTTTCAAGTACCTTAGAAGATTTTCCAAGAAGGCAACTAAAATATCTTATTGTCTTATGGCTCAAGTTGCATCAATCTGTCATTCTCGACTAAGATTTTGAAAGCCATTTAGTTATTGTCAAAAAAGGAACGTCCTATGACCTATTTAATTATTCTTGTGGCATTAATGATGTTTTCAACTTTTTTCTCTGCAGCCGAAGCTTCTTTAATGAGGCTCAATCGCTACAAAGTTGAAGTTGACGCACAAAAAAATTCATTAGCCAGATTAACAAAGTTTTTGCACGCACGGTTAGACAAAGTCTTAACTGTTATTTTATTAGGAAATACGTTATCAAATATATTATTAGGTAGTGTTTTGACATATTTTTTAGAAGATGTTAATGCTCCTGAACACTGGCGACCAGTAGCTGCTCCTTTAATTTTAACTGTTATCATGCTGCTTTTTGCAGAAATTCTTCCAAAAACATTAGCAACGCTAAAAGCTGCAAAAATTGCTTATTGGTGCTCTCCATTTTTAAGTTTTTTAATGTTGATTTTTTACCCTTTTATTTGGGTCATGACCAAGATTAATGACTTAATGATAAAAAAAATAGGAATAGATAAAAAAGCCCAGGAAATCATTTCTTTTTCTGAGTATAAACTAATGGTTGAAGAAGGAATGAAGGTCGAACAACAAACCCACCATCAATTAATGATGAGTGTGTTGGAATTACATGAGTTAACAGTTAATGACATCATGGTCGCTCGATCTAAAATAGATGTCTTAAATTTAGATGATGATGACGCTCAATTAAAAAAACAATTGATTGACTGCAATCATGATATTATGCCTGTTATTCAGACTGATATTGAAAACATTATCGGAATTATTGATGTTAAAACATGTATTAGATTAATTTTAAGAAATGAATTTACAAAAGGGAAAATTTATTTATTAATGAAAGAACCCTATTTTATTCCTGAAAAAACCGCACTTCATATTCAATTCATTCACTTTCAACAAGAAGGTAAAAAATTTGCTCTTGTCGTCGATGAGTATGGCTCGCTTCAAGGATTAATCACTATTAATGACATTCTTGACGAAATTTGGGTCGCTGATGCTGAAATTCAACAACTTGCAAAAGACCATGATATTACTCGAATTACAAATAACTCTTGGCTTTTACCAGGTCACCTGCCACTACATACGTTAAAAAGAATGTTGGGATGGACTATTCCCTCAAGAGAGGCTTCAACCTTAAGTGGGTCGTTAATTGAATATTTAGAATGCATTCCTCAGCCTGGCGCATGCATTTTAATTAATGGGGTAATTTATGAAGTGCTGCAAATGAGTAAAAATACAATTATAAAAATAAAAGCGACTGTACATGCTTCTTAAAAAAGTTACTGCAATTATCTAATATTTGTCCAGCATCTTAGATATTAATAAATAAAAAAGGGGCCGATGGCCCCTTTTTTATAGTAAAGAAAACTTCAAACGATTATTTACTTTATCTATTTGAATTAGTTTTGCTTCAATTCTTTGACCTGAATGAATTCGATGAGGAAGCTCTTCCTCTTTGAATGGGCATTCAGAAATATGAACAAAACCTTCTCTTCCGCCTAAAATAGAAATCACAAATCCGAAATCCATCATCTTTGTAACCTGACCAAAATAAACTTTTTCAAGAACCATTGGCTCTACGATTTGTTTAAGCAGTTCTTTTGCCTTATCAGCATGTTCTTTATTCATTGATACAATATTAACGATTCCATCATCAGTTAATTCTAAAGTCGCACTTGAAAGCTCTGTTAGAAGTTTAATTGTTGAACCGCCTTTACCAATTACTTCTCGAACTTGGTCTGGTCTAATACGAACAATATCAATACGAGGAGCATTTGCCGCAATTTCTGGACGAACAGCAGGCAACGCTTCTTTCATAATATTTAAAATATGCATTCTTCCAGCATGAGCCTGAGCTAATGCTCGCTTCATGACTTCAGCACTAATTCCGGATACTTTAATATCCATTTGTAGTGCAGTAATCCCATTTGCTGTTCCTGCTACTTTAAAATCCATATCTCCAAGACCATCTTCGTCTCCAAGAATATCTGATAAGATAACTTGTTCCGCACCTTCTTGAATTAAGCCCATCGCAATTCCAGCCACTGGAGCCTTAATAGGTACACCGGCGTCCATCAGCGCTAAAGTTGATGAACAAACAGTAGCCATTGAACTAGAACCATTTGACTCTAAAATTTCAGAAACGATTCTTATCGCATAAGGAAATTTTGGTGATTCAGGAAGGACCGCTTCAATAGCGCGACGAGCTAAACGTCCATGCCCTATTTCACGTCGTTTAGGACTTCCCACTTGACCAACTTCACCGACAGAATAAGGAGGGAAGTTATAATGCAACATAAATGATTCTTTTTCTTCATTTGCATCATGACTTTCAACTATCTGTACATCACGACTTGAACCCAATACTAGAGCTCCCAATGACTGGGTTTCTCCACGTGTAAAGAGCGCTGAACCGTGTGCCGAAGGCAAGAGTCCTACTTCGCAACGAATAGGGCGGATCTGCTCAAAACTTCTTCCATCAAGACGACGTTTTAATTGGATCATTCCCTGACGCACTGTATTTTTTTCCCAGGTTGAAATTAAGCCTGGTAATAATGCTAATTGCTCTTGGGTTAACTCAGGATGTGCTTGAACGTACTCTGATTTTAATAAATCAACAGCGCTTTTCATAAAAAGTGCTCTTGCATTTTTATCTTGGTGAGCAGCAAGTCTTTCCCAATAGGTAGCTGCATGCTCTTTTGCTTTTTCATCAAAACCAGGTAAAGATAGAACTTCAGGCTGTGTTAAATTGACTGAAGGAGCGCCTACTAATTGCGCAAATGATTCAATAGCATTAATCACATCACGAATATGTTCATGACCGAAAGCCAACGCTTGTACCATTGTTTCTTCCGATAACTGATCAGCTGATGACTCAACCATCATTAATGAATCAGAAGTACCAGCAATCACCAAATCAAGTTGTGTTGGGTTGTTTAATGAAGGATTTAAAACAAATTGATTATTTACATATCCAACACGCACAGCTCCCAAGGTATTCATGATTGGCAACCCAGCTAAACGAACAGCAGCTGAAGCGGCAATCATTGCCACAACATCAGGCTCAACATTAGCATCAGCTGACAATAAGGTCGCAACGATTTGAACTTCGTTTGTATACCACTCAGGAAATAATGGACGGATTGGTCTGTCGATTAATCGAGAAATTAAGATTTCTCGCTCTGAAGGAGGACCTTCTCGACGTTTAAATCCCGTAGGAATTCTACCATAAGCATAAGCTTTTTCTTGATAATGGACAGATAAAGGGAAAAAATCTCTTTTATCTGCAGAAGGTTGCATCACAACGGTTGCTAAAACCATTGCTTGCCCTACTTTAGCAACTACTGAGGCAGTTGCTTGACGAGCCATTGATCCTGTTTGAAGCGAGACTTGATATTGTCCCATCTGGAATTTTTTTTCGACTACAGTCACGTTAACATTCCTTAGTGGTAAAACTGTTGATTAATTACTTGATATCGCGCAATTCAAGACGTGCAAGCATATTCATATAGTTTGCATGATCGTGAGCTTTAAAGTATTTCATCAACTTTTTACGCTGGGAAACTAACTTCTTTAAACCAAAAGCAGTATGTTTATCTTTTGGATGCGCACGTAGATGTTCGGTTAAGCTACGAATACGATGTGTTAAAAGAGCGATCTGAACTTGTGATGAGCCAGTGTCGCCTTCAAACAATTGATAATTCTCTATTATTTGGGCCTTAGCTGCTTGAGCAACTGACATAGTATACCTCTACTTATTAGGTTAAATTTTGACATCTGATTCTATCAGAATTTAAAGACTAATACTATATGATAAATCTATGTCCAGGCTGCTCTTTTTTAAAGAATTTAGTTAGCTTGTTGATTGTTTTTGTTTTGTTGTTGCTCGGTGGCCACTTGTACTGTTGATAAGCTTTGTAAGTTTACTCGCTGCGTAATTTTTCCATTTTCTAAAAAAACAACTCCAACCAATCGCTCTCCAACATAAATAACATGCCATCCGGAAATAACAATTGGAAATCTTCTTATTCTTCCAATAAGAAAATCACGAAGTAATGTTTGATTAAGGTAATATTGAGGCAACAGATTAACTAACTGATCTTTTGTTACAATATAAGGGGTTGGATTTTTCAAAAATTCATCCAGCGAAACAATTGGCAATTCTGTTCTGCTTCCATCTAAATAATAAGCAGTTCGATGCAATGCAGTTAAATGGCCCTGTGTCTTCAGCTTCGATGCAATATGTTCTCCTAGGGAACGAATGTACGTTCCATGAGAACAAGTCACATCTATGGCTATACTATCAGCTGTTAGGCAGTTTAATTGTATTTTATAAATTTCTGTATCTCTATTTTTTAAAGGCTCTTTAATATGACCTTGTCGAGCCAACTGATGCATCGGAACACCATCAACTTTAAGAGCAGAATAAATAGGGATAGGCAAATTAATTTTACCAATTAAAGAGCGCTCTAATAACTTGCAATTCGCTTGATTGGCCACCATGGAAGGGCCTTTTGCAACAACCTCTCCTGTTTTATCGCCTGTATCTGTTTTTTTACCTAACGATAAAATCGCTTCATATCTTTTATCAGCCATTGAAAAAAGAGAGGCTAACCTCGTCCAAGACTCGAAAAAAACAGGAAGAGCTCCTGTTGCAAAAGGATCTAAAGTACCACCATGACCAACTTTTGAGCAACCAAGGCCTCTTTTTATTTTAGTGACACAATCCTGAGAAGTAATCCCCTCAGGCTTGTTAATCAAAGCAAAGACAGCATCATTCGGTAGGCTGATTGTCATCGTTTAAGGCTCTCTCTTGACGTAATTTTTCTAAAATCATTTCAACTTTTTCTGATTGAGCATAGTCAGCATCAAAGACAAATCTTAATGTCGGTGTATATCTTAAATTGAGCGCTTGAGCTAGCTGCGTTCTAATGAACCCAGCAGCGTTATTTAAAGCAGCTTCTATAGATTTTGGCTCTTTTTCTGAAGTTGTGAATAATACTTTTGCATGTGATAAATCTTTTGCTAAATCAACATGCAATATTGTTACAAAATCAAATCGAGGATCTGCCAACTCACCACACATCATAATAGAGATTTGAGTTTTAATTGAGTCTGCTATTTTTAGTGATCTATAGTTTGCCATATCGATTAATCCCTCACCTGACGACGTTGAACTTCAACCATGCGATAAACCTCTACCTGGTCACCTGGCTTGATATCATTGTAATCTTTAACGCCAATACCGCATTCTGTACCAGCGCGAACTTCAGCAACATCATCTTTATAACGACGAAGAGATTCTAGTTTACCTTGATAAATCACGATATTTTGACGCAATACTCTGATTGGTAAATCTTTTCTAACGTAACCATCAACAACTAAGCAACCAGCAATATTTCCTAATTTTGAAGAGCGGAATACATCACGAACTTCAGCCAATCCAACAATTTCTTCTTGGAATTTAGGTGTTTCTAATCCATGAATCGATGCTTTTACTGTATCAAGTAGTTCATAAATAATACTGTAATAATAGATTGAAACCTGTTCTTGATCTGCTAGCGCTTTAGAGTTTCTATCGGCTCTTGTATTAAAGCCTAGAACAATTGCGCTTGATGCTTTTGCCAACATAATATCAGACTCAGTGATTCCACCAACGCCCTGAGAAATCATCTTAACAGCTACTTCTTCTGTTGCGCATTTTTTCAAAGATTCAGAAATAGCTTCAACTGAACCATGAGTATCAGCTTTTAAAATAATACATAGTTCTTTTCCTTTCTTGCTATTAGCAAAGAAATTTTCAAGACTAATATTTCCAGCAGGTGTGACTGATGGTCTATTGGCTAATAGACGGAAATCAACGATATCTTTTGCTTGTTTTTCACTTTGAACAACAGCAAGTTTATCTCCAGCTTCAACAACTCCAGACAATCCTAGTATTTCAACAGGCATTGCAGGGCCAGCAATTTCAATTGGCTGACCAAGATCATCGCTTAATGCTTTGATTCGGCCATATTGTGTGCCACAAACGATAATATCGCCAACTTTTAATTCGCCTTCTTGAACAAGAACTGTTGCAACAGGTCCTTTTTGTCTTGAAAGAGAAGACTCAACAATAATACCTTGTGCAGGACCTTGATGATGCGCTTTCAACTCTAGAATCTCAGCTTGTAAACTTAAAGCTTCTAGTAATTCTTCAACTCCAGCTCCTGTTTTTGCAGAAACAGCGATAAATGGAGAGTCACCACCCCACTCTTCAGGAAGAACATCTAGTTGTGACATTTGTGTTTTAACACGTTCAACATCAGCTGATTCTTTATCAACTTTATTCATTGCCACAACAATAGGAACACCTGCTGCTTTCGCATGTGAAATAGCTTCTTTAGTTTGAGGCATCACACCATCATCAGCTGCAACAATAATAACAGCGATATCTGTGCACTGTGCACCACGGGCTCTCATTGCTGTAAAAGCAGCATGGCCTGGTGTATCTAGGAACGTTACACGTCCCAATTTAGTTGCAACAGAGTAAGCTCCAATATGTTGGGTAATTCCACCAGCTTCTGAAGCAGCAACTCTCGATCTTCTAATATAATCAAGTAATGATGTTTTACCATGGTCAACGTGACCCATAATGGTGACGACAGGAGAACGAGGTGCTAAATCAGAGGTATAATGAATATCTAAAACATCTTCAGGATCTGTTTCAACAAACGATTGTGCAATATGACCTAACTCTTCAACAACTAAAGTTGCCGTATCTCTATCTATCATTGTTGCAGCTTGACCTACAATCCCTAATTTTAAAAGCTCTTTTAAAATTACAATGATTTTTAAAGACATTTGATTAGCTAAATCATTAACACTAATTTGCTCTGGCAGCATTACTGTTAATTGAATAGGTTTTACAGGTCTATTAAATTGATGGCTAGCTTTTTTATCTTTTTTGAATTTTTTAGATCTCAGCGCTGATGCTGGTTGATCTTCATCAGCTAATTCATCAATATGAAATTGCGATGTAATCTTTCTTAGCATGCTGTTATCAAGTTGTGATGAATCTAGTGTGCTATTGGAATGTTTTTTCTTTTTTCCAGCTTTAGATTTAGTTTTCTTTGAATCATCTTCGTCTTGTTCAGTGACAGCAACTGGTTTTTTTAATTCACTTTTTGGAGGTTGTGTTGCTGTTTTTGAAGGCTGCTGCGCAACGCTTGACTCTTCAATTATTGATACGCTCTCAACTTCAACAGGAGTTGCAACCGCTACTTCTAATTTCTCTTCGATTTTAGGCTCAGCTTTAACTTGATTTGAATCAATCATCGATGGTGTATCAATTGTTATTGATGGTTCCTCTTGTGCCATTGTAACTGGCTCAACAACAGTCTCTTCTTTTTTCTCAACTCTCATCTTTTCTTTCAAAGCTGCAACGTCAAATGGTTTAAAATCTCTATGTTTTGTTGTAACTTGAATCGATTTTCCTGAACCAACTACACTTGAAACTGATTTAATAGAATTCAGTTTTAATCCCTGTAAATGTTGATTCAAAGAGCGTAATAAACTCTTTTGAGCATCTTCTGATAATTCAGAAGATGCATCTTTAATAGCGAAACCTAAACCTTGGCCTAATTCCAACAAATCTTTTGTTGTGATGTTATGAGTTTTAGCGAACTCATTTACTGTAATAATCATCCAATTTCCTCACTCGTTACTGAGCATCATCATTTTCGTCAAACCAAAAAGAGCGGGCCGCCATAATGAGCTCGCCTGCTTGCTCTTCGGTACAATCAATTATTTCTATTAAATCTGGAACAGATTGCTCTGCTAAATCATCGGTTGTTACTATTTGATTTTTCTTTAGTTGCTCCACCCATTCTTGTTTCATATTTGGAATTGTAGTTAAGTCATTAGTAATGACCTGTTTTTGGCTTTTGCTTAACAGCGATTCTTGGGCTTTTTCTCTAATATAAGAAATGATTTCATCATCTAATCCAAGAGCATAGTATTCTGTATTATCTACATAAGCTAGCTCATGCGCTTCTGTAAACCCAGCACTAATTAAAGCTTGTGCTAAATCAGGATCGATTCCAATCACTTGAGTAAATGTTTCAAAAATTTTCTCAGCTTCTTTGACTTGAAGTTCTTCTGCTTCTTCTTCAGTAACAACGGATATTCTCCAGCCTGTTAATTCACTTGCTAGTTTAACATTTTGACCATTTCTACCAATTGCTTGAGAAAGAACTTCTTTATCAACAACAACTTGCATCGCTTTTTGCAACTCATCAACAACAATTGATTTAACTTCAGCTGGTGCTAAAGCATTGACAACAAACTGTGCATCATTTTCATCCCATAGAATAATGTCGATTCTTTCACCGCCAACTTCTTCCATGACAGAGTTAACTCGAGAGCCTCTCATCCCAATACAAGCACCTTTAGGCTCGATTCTATTATCTTTAGCTTGTACAGCAACTTTTGCCCTTGAACCAGGATCGCGAGCAACTGCTCTAATTTCAATTGTGCCTTGTCCAATTTCAGGAACTTCAATCGCAAATAGTTGAGCCAACATTTGTGGGTGAGCTCTGGATAACATAATGACTGGACCTTTTTTCTCCCAAATTACTTCTTTTAGAAGAGATCTAACACGGTCATTTAAACGAAATGTTTCTCTTGGAATCATTTCTCTACGAGGTAGCAACGCTTCAGCACCATTTGGCAAATCAACAATAACATAATCGCGAGTTGCTTTTTTCACAGTTCCTGTAACAAGCTGGCCTATTTGTTCTGCATATTCATTAGCTAATTTTTCTTTTCTAGCATTTTTTAAACGCTGAAAAACAGCCTGTTTAGCGACTTGAGCACTGATTCTGCCTAATCCGATACTTTCAATATGTTGACGTATTTTTTTGCCAACTTGAGCTTCAGGATCGAATGATGTTGCTTCTTCTAAAGAAATTTCTACAGATGGATCTTGAATATCATCATCGGTTGCAACAACTTCCCATATTCTTGAAGTGAAAATTTCGCCTGTTTTTCGATCAATTAAAACTTCGATTAAAGCTTCTGGCTCATCTAGATGTTTTTGGTGTGCGGAAGCTAATGCCTCTTCCAAAGCCTCGAAAACAACTTCTTTATTGATGTCTTTCTCGTTAGAAACAGCATCAATAATTATTTTTATCTCCTTGTTGTCTTTATTCATAGCACCCCCGATGATGATATATTCAAAAAATTATTTAATTTATTTATTAAAGGATAAAGCGTGTATAAGACAAATTGACTCATAAGTATTTAACTAGTTGAGCAATAGTCTATATTTCATACTGGCCTTTAACGTAAAGAATCAAAGATTGTTGTGATTCTTTGAGAATCACTACCGAATTGTAGGTGATGGGAATAAGGATTTCGATATCAATAGCCTACAATACAAACGCATATTTAGAAATTATAAATTTTTGACAAATAAAAAAAGGGCATAAAGCCCCTTTTTAAAATTTACAATTTGGTAGCGGGGGCAGGATTCGAACCTACGACCTTCGGGTTATGAGCCCGACGAGCTGCCAGACTGCTCCACCCCGCAGCTAAGGTCTATTATACATATTCCTTTTTTAATAGCAAGTATTAATTTAATTTATTTTTAGATAAATTTAAAAAAAGAAAAAGGAATGATAGCAATTATTAAAAAGATTGCCCCGATAGACCCTATCAAAAGATAATTGCTCGGCTCGATAATCCCATGATGAGTATTTATATCACTAGCTAAATTATCCTCTTTATCACCTTCGAAAAAACTTAAAATAACCTTTAAATACACAGCACAAGTAATACCAGTTACTAATAACAATAAGCCACAAAGAATGATTGAATGATTTACTAATAATTGATAAATAATATAGAATTTTGCAAAAAATCCTGGAAGCGGAGGAACGCCAGCAAAACTTATCAATAACAAACAAAATAAGCTTGTCATCGCTGGATTTTTTTTAGTCAGCAGCTTTAAATGAGTAAAATGAATTTGTGGAATATCTTTAAATCCTGAAATTAAAATAAAATTACAGCAAAACATTGTAACAGCATACACTATTAAATAATAAACAATGACAGATGAATCAACACCACCTCCAACAAAGGAAGCAGCAATCCATGCAATTTGAGAAATACTTGCATATCCAAGCAATCTTTGGATAGAGCTTTGCTTTAACGCCACATAACTTCCCAAACCAGCACTGAGCAATGTGATCACCCATAGAAGATACTGGAATGGCGCATATGCAACCAATATTGGTGATAATTTAAGTAATAATCCTATAATCGCTATCTTTGGAACAGATACAAGAAAAAAAATTAAAGAAGGGCGAACCTGTTGATAGACATCAGGGACCCAATAATGAAAAGGAACCAATCCTAGCTTAAAGAAAATAACTCCTAGTAAGGAGCCATACATCAGGGCTTGTGAAGAATTTACATTCAGATTTAATAAACTGAGCTCATTAAATGAAAAAGAATTGAGGCCAGCACCGTAATAAAAAGAAAGCGCAAATAAAAAAAGAGCCGTTATCAACGCTCCTTGCAACATATACTTTATTGATGATTCTGCCGAATGTTCATGATCTGATAAAGCGACAAGGGCATAGATTGGAAAAGACATCAATTCTAATGATAAATAAAAAATAATTAAATGATTTGATTGAATGATTAATAAAGCACCTATCACTGAAGCTATCATCAACATAAAGACTTCTTGCTTCTCTTTGTACTTATCAAAAGATAATAAGATTCCGGCCCCAAGCCCCAATCCTAATAACAGGTTCTTCAAGTGAAATATTTCTGTTGAAAATGAAAAAAATCTTTTATATTCAATGCATTCTTTATAGTTTTGATTAAAATATAAAGCAATTAAAAATGTAAAGAAATACAATACTTGTATCAATGCAGATTTATTTTTTTCTTTTTTGACACATATCGCCATCATTAATAAGCCTGCCGAAAGGGTTATCTCTGCTGAAAAAGCATCACCTAAATTGAACAATGACATAACCAGCTACTCCTAAGATATAAAGGCTTGATGTAATGCTATAAATGAATCTTTAGGTAAAAATGATGTTAACAAATTAGGGTAAACACCTAAAAGAATAACACCCGCTGCTAAAGTCCCCAAAATAAAAATTTCCACAGCTTTCAAATCAAAAAGATGCACTCCTTCTTTATTGCGCATCGGTCCATAAAATAATCTTTTTATAAGATATAAATTATATGAAGCTCCTGTAATCAGTGATAAAGCAGCTATCACGGCGTACAAAGAAAAGTTTTTAAATGTAGAGAGAAGAATCAAAAACTCTCCAACAAAACCACTAGTGCCAGGTAAAGCTGCATTTGCTAAAGCAAAAAATGTAAAAAACAATCCTAATCGTGGCATTAATGCTGTTAATCCGCCGTAGCTGGATAAATCCCTTGAATGAATTCTTTCATACAACATGCCTACACAAAAAAACAGACCAGCTGAAATTAATCCATGAGAAATCATTTGAAAATAAATACCATCAAAACTTAAATTGATTGCAGTGATATTATTTTCTTTGATAGCAAAAATTAATGTCATATAACCCAATCCTACAAATCCCATATGAGCGATCGATGAATAAGCTATTAATTTTTTCATATCATTTTGAGCAAAAGCTAAGACTCCAATATAGACAATTGAAAAAAGACTTAGAAACCCTAAATAAGGAGCAAGAGTATATAATCCAACAGGCAATACAGGCAAAATCAATTGGTAGATTCCAACGCCTCCAACTTTAAGCATAATCGCTGCTAGAAAAACAGATCCTACAGTCGGCGCTTGAGTGTGTGCATGTGGTAACCAGCTATGAAATGGAAATAAAGGTAACTTTACTAAAAAACCAACAAGTAACGAAAAAGTAATAATAATTTGTTCTATCATTGAAAGATTATTAGAAACAAGCTGCGCCAATGGATATGAACTCGAGTCGATACTCATCCCTGAAGAAACAGCAAGCCATACTAATCCAAATAATAAAAATACTGAACCAACAAATGTATAAATAAAAAATTTAAAACTTGCTTGTTCTTTTTTCTCTCCTCCATAAAGGAGCATCATAAAAAACATAGGAATTAAGATTGCCTCAAAAGACACGTAGAAAGAAATTAAATCTCCAGCTGTAAAAAAACAAAAAAGAATTCCAGCCAACATTAAAAGCAAGCCAATTAATTTATTATTTTTTTGTTGAGAGATTAAATACAGACTTGATAATAAAAGAAGAGAAAAATTTATTAATAAAAAAGGATAAGATAACTGATTAACAATCAAAATAAGCTCTTTTGAATAAAAAAAATCAAATCGATAAATAATATTACCTACTGAAAAAAAATCTTTTGAGAAAACAAAAAACTGGTATAGAAAGACTAGGCCCACAAAAATAGCACTTATAAAATTTATTCTTTTTCTTTCTGGTAATAAAAATGTAACCAAGCCAGTTACAAAAGAAGTAGCAACGATTGATGGTAATCCAATATTCATAGTGCATCCTTAAGAAATCGTTACAATAATAACCACGATACCCACCAATATTCCTAATAAATAATGTTGGATGGATCCTGTTTGAACTCTTTTCAAGATATTTGATTTATAAATAGATAATCGACCTAATCCATTAATAAAAAATTCATCGATTAATTCTTCATCAACTTTTGTGCTCAAAAATTTAGAGAGTTGATAATAAAAAGGAGCAATAATTCGCTGAGAAATAAATTCTAACCCATATTGAACTTTTGCGGCCTTGAAAAGATAATTTCCTATTAAATCTATAGAATTTCTTACAAAGAATGATGAGTAATAAAGCGTCAAAACCAAAGCACATTTTAACGAAAGACTAAAAGCCGACGTAAAAAAACCTTCCTTGATAAAAGACCATATTGATACAGAATGCGCTTGTAAAGAGATCCAATCATTCGAGCTTAAATTGATAGCTAGAGGACCAATCAATAAACAACCTATACTGAGAATAAGTAGAGGGGCTTTCATGCTAAGAGGGACCGGGTGTAGATGCGAATCTACTTTAATTTTTTCGCTTCTTTTTAGGAACACAAAGTAAAATAATCGAAAACTATAAATATTTGTAAAAATTAAAGCCAAATCCATTAAATCATAAGGAAGGGTTTTTATCATTTTTGATTGCTCAAAAGATTCTAAAATAAGCTCCTTTGAATAAAAACCAGCCATCCCTGGAAATCCAATCATTGATAAAATCCCTATTAACATCATCCACATTAAAAATGGTGTTTTTTTAGACAACGACCCCATTTTCATAATGTTTTGCTCATGATGACAAGCAATAATCACCGCTCCAGCTGTTAAAAATAATAAGGATTTAAAAAAAGCATGCGTGACAAGATGAAAGAGAGCATACTGAGGCTGCCCCAAACCTAAAGCCACCATCATAAATCCTAATTGCGCTATTGTTGAAAAAGCAATAATTCTTTTAATATCATCTTGAACGAATGCTACTAATCCCATCAAACTAGCAGTAAATAATCCAATATACAGCATAAAATTTAGAATATCCGGTGTTAAAGAGAATAAGAAAAATAATCTAATCACCAAAAAAATACCGGCTGTTACCATTGTTGCTGCATGAATTAAAGCAGAAATTGGTGTTGGGCCCTCCATAGAATCAGGCAACCATAAATGCATTGGTATTTGGGCTGACTTTGTAAACACACCACCTAACACCAATAAACAAATTAAAGATGCAACATCAATTGAAAAATGTCCTATTGTTACAAATTGATGCTGTAGATTTAATGTCATTAAAGATGATTCAATCTGTTGATAATCAAAAGTCCCTGCATAATGAAAGATCATCAACAATCCTATTAAAAGTGAAAAATCACCGATACGATTGATCAAAAATGCTTTGATATTAGCAGCAGCTGCAGATGGCTTATCCATCCAATAACCAATAAGTAAATAAGAAGTTAATCCAACGCCTTCCCATCCAAAAAACATCATTAATAAATTATTTGAAAAAACCAACATTAGCATCATAAAAGTAAATAAACTGATATATGAAAAAAATCTCGATTGAGTCGCATCCTCTTCCATATAGCCCCATGAATAAACATGTACTAAAAATGAAATGAAAGTCACTACAAATGACATCGTTGTTGTGAGCTGATCAATCATAATTTTTATATCGAAAGAAAATTCTTGATAACTAATCCATTTCATTAACGGAATAACTATAACTTCTCCTGAAAAAGAGATTTTTTTATAGAGCACAAATGTTAGGATAAAACTTATAAAGACACTTGCTGTTGTAATTATCTTTGAAAATTTATTTTTATTTTTAAATAAAATACCCGAAAAAAAACTTGCCAGCAAAGGTAGGAATATAATGATCATTGATATAGTTTTTAACATATTATCCCCTCATGTGTTCAAGTGAGGTTAAAGCCACATCTTTTTTATCTCTAAATATTTTAACAATTAATGCCAACGCAATTGCAACCTCAGCTGCGGCAATCGTCATCACAAATAAAACGATAAATTGGCCATCTAAGTTTTGCTGGGCTCTACTGAAAGCAATAAAATTCGTATTAACTCCTAGCAGCATTAACTCAAGACACATCAGTAAAATAATTAAGTTCGAGTGATGCCTGATTAATCCTATTAATCCAATAATAAAAAGAGCACAGGCAAAAAGATGGGCATAAAAATCAATCATTTTTTTTCCTATTATGGTTTCATATCTTTGATAATCACTAATCGATTTTGTTTTTTTACAGATATTTGTTCTTCATTTTTCTGTATTTTTCTAGATTGAGGACCCCTAAAACTAATACTAACTCCAGCAATCATTGCAACAAGTAAAATTAATCCTGCAATTTCAAGATGAACTAAATAGTTTTTATAAAGCTCTATTCCAAATTTGTAAATGTTAAATGGCTCTATGATCAGGTTAGTCTGATTGATTGTTATATATGAATTTACTTTATATAACCCAAATAACAGCATGGCTAAGGTAATAAAAAATTCTCTATATTTTTTTATTTTTTTCTGAAGATTATTTTGCTGAGGCAACATCATGATGACAAATAAAAACAAAACCATCACCGCGCCTAAATACACAAGAACCAAGGTGATAGCCAAAAATTCGGCATTTAAAATAAACCAGTTGATAGCGGTCATTAAAAATATACCCATTAAAGCCAAAGCTGATCTAACAGGATTTTGTTCTTGTATTAAATAAATGGCTAAAAATATAGAAATAATTGAAAGAAAAGAAAAAATAACTGTTTCAACGTTCATTAATTTAATCCTTGTTTATATCAGCATCTCTATCTTCTTGGATTTCTTTTTCATAGCGATCACCAAGAGCTAATAAGAGTTCTTTATCTAGAATATTTTTTCCTCGTTCAAGTATAGCGAAATGAGAGTTTTTCGTTTCAACAATTGAATCAACTGGGCAGCTCTCTTCACAAAATCCACAAAAGATGCACTTGAATAAATCTATTTCATAAGAAGTGGTTCTTCTAGATCCATCCTCTCGTTGATGAGATTCTATTTTAATAGCTAAAGCAGGACAGACTGCTTCGCATAACTTACAAGCAATACATCGTTCCTCTCCATTGTCATAACGACGTAATGCATGAATACCTCTAAACCGAACAGACCTTGGTATTTGTTGTTCTGGATAAGGAATTGTGATTTTCTTCTGAAAAATATTTCTAAAAGTATAAGATAATCCTTTTAAAATATCAGTTAAAAGCCATGTGTTAAGAAAATTTTTCATGAACAATCCTTACCCAAACCAAGGTGAAATTTTTAAGTAAGACATAATTAAAACAATTAAAAACCAAATAAACGATATCGGGATCAACACCTTCCATCCAAGTCTCATTAGTTGATCATATCTAAAACGAGGTAATGTTCCTCTGATCCATAAAAAACTGAAAAGCATGCCTGTTGTTTTAAGAACTAACCAAACAAATGATGGGACCCAAGATAAATAGTTATTGATGAACGTTCCTTCAAATGGAGATAAATACCCCCCAAAAAATAAAATTGTTGCCACAACGGAGACAACAATCATATTTCCATACTCAGCTAAAAAAAATAAAGCAAAATTCCAAGATGAATATTCCACATGATAGCCAGCAACAAGTTCTGATTCACCTTCTGCAATATCAAAAGGCAATCTATTTGTTTCAGCTAAAGCGCATATCCAATAAGAAATAAATAAAGGAAATAATGGCCAGATATACCATGAAAAAATTGTTCCTGATTGAGCTAATACAATTTCATTTAAATTCATCGTTCCTGATGCTACTAAGACTCCGAGAAAACAAATTCCCATAGCTATTTCATAAGATAATACTTGCGCTGTAGATCTTAAGGCTCCTAGCAAAGGATAAGTTGAATTTGAAGCCCATCCAGCAATAACAATTCCATAGACGCCTAATGAAGTTATCGCCAACAAAATAAGGAGGCCTAAATCACTGTTAACGAAAAAAGCATCTGGATCAATCGGCAATAAAGCCCATACTCCAATGGCAGTTGTAAATGAAATAATAGGCGCAGCTCTGAAAAGATATTTATTTGATAATTGAGGTTGTATATCTTCTTTCATGACAAGCTTCAACCCATCAGCTATTGGCTGCAATAACCCAAATGGCCCGACTCGATTTGGGCCATGTCTAAATTGCAAAAACCCTAAGATTCTTCTTTCAGCATAAGTTAGATAAGCTATTCCTAAAAGAACACTTATCACAACTATCAATACTTTAAATATTGGAACAATCCATTCTGGAATCAACATATTATGCTCCTTGCATTAACCGAGCCTGAAGTCAGCGCTGTTTCATGAAAATGATTGCCCTGAAAGTAAATAATCGTATCTGATACTAACTGAGGCTCTACTAAAACAGGTCTTACAATAACTAAACCTTCTTCTGTTGTTATTTCAATTTTATCGCCCGTTGCAAGATGAAGATGATCTGCAATATTCTGGGCTATCCATATAGCATTCATTGATTTACTCAACGATGTATTTTGAAGAGCCTGAGCATGTCGCACAATAGGGTCAATCCCATATAAGTGATCAGCAATTATCATCCACGTCTTGTTTTTATTGAATTTTTTAGATTTTTGAAGAGGATAATGAATAACCTTATTTGTATTGAGAGATTCTTTAAAATTGATGTCTTGTACTTTTTGATATCTAGATTGAATCATTGATATTTTGGATAAAATTTTCTCAATAATCTCCCATCCTTGTTTAATCTCTTCTGAAGGCGCCACTGCTTTTTCGGTAAAGACTTGCTCTCCAAAACAATTTGAAAATGTACCTTCAACTTCACCATGAATCGCAATTGGAAATTTTAAAGAAACTTTTGAGTCTAAATTTTTATTATCAAAACCAGAAAACATGACGATATCTTGTGTCTTGATAAAAAGATTCATAACGTAGGGATCAACAGAACAATCTTCAAAATCTAACCCCCAAGTTAATACCAGATCGCAGTCTTGAATATAAAATTCAAAATCCTCTATTTCCTGTGTTCCTAATAAATTGCCATAAGACAATATTCCTAATTGTGTATTGTTTTTTTGAGCAAATTTTTCAGCGAGATGAATAAGTTCTTTATAATTTGGATGATGCATCATTCCTGCAGTTAGAATAATTGCTAAATTTTCTTTTTCTTGATCATTGAAAAAATTCTGATCGTTAATTTTTTCATCTAAAAAATTAACTAAAGATGTCACATAATCTAAAGGATGCGTTTTCATCGATAAGAAGTTAGAATTCTCATGATTTAAACTGCCCATGATCATTATTTTTTTACCATTCTTCTGAGCTTTTCTCACTCGATGCATCATCATTGGATGCTCATATTGTAAAAAATCACCAATAATTAAAATGTTTTTGCTTTCTATCTCTTCTAATGTCCATGGAAATTTTTTGCGTGCATGCGAGTCGGATTTAACAAGATGGACACCTCTATTGGGATTCAGTCTTTTTTGCAACTGATTTAATAAGTAATTTTCTTCAGAAGTATGATTTGGATGAGCTATGATTTGAACATCTTTGTATTTTTGAAACTTTTGAACAAGTAAATCAATATTTTTATCCCAAGTCGATTCATTCCATTTTTGATTTAATTTATAAAAAGGGCTCAATAATCGATTTTTGGATTTGAGTGCTAAATAGGAAAATCTGTCTCTATCACTTAACCAGCATTCATTTATTTCTTTGCTGTATCGAGGTAAAACACGTTTTATTTGATTATGAATTGAATTAAAGTAAACGTGAGAACAAAGGCTATCATGAGCTAAAAAGCCTTCTTTTTGTTGATATTCCCATGGTCGGCCTGCAAATCTATTCGGTTTTGATGTTAAAGCGCCTACAGGGCATAAATCAATCACATTTCCTGATAACTCTGAATTTAAGCTTTTTTCAAGAAAAGTTCCTATTTTAGTATGCTCTCCTCTACCATTAGCTCCTAATTCTCTGTCTCCTGCAACTTCAGTTCCAAAACGAACACATCTAGTACAATGAATACACCGTGTCATATCAGTCGCTACAAGAGGCCCTAAATCAAAATCATTAACGACTCTTTTCATTTCATGATACGACGATCGATCGAGCCCGTATTCAACAGCTAAATCCTGCAATTCGCATTCACCGCCTTGATCGCATATAGGACAATCTAAAGGATGATTAATTAACAAAAATTCCATCACTGCTTTTTGAGCGTCTTTTGTTTTTTGACTTATTGTTGAAACACTCATGCCATCTGTAATTGGCGTAGCGCATGCAGGTACTGGCCTAGGAGCATTGCTAACCTCTACAAGACACATCCGACAATTTGCAGCAATAGATAACTCTGGATGATAACAAAATCTTGGAATTTTAACTCCAACAGCATCCGCAACCTCAATAATCATTGAACCGGGTTCTGCCTCATAAGTTTGACCATCAATAGTAATTTTCAGACTCATGTCATCATTTCCTTAACTTTTTAATTTACTTTCAAACTCAGAACGAAAATTTTTAATAAAACTTCTAACAGGCATTGCTGCAGCATCTCCAAGAGCACAAATTGTTCGACCCATGATTTGTGAAGCAACTTTATCTAATTGTTCTAAATCTTGGATTGAACCTCCTCCTGTATTTATTTTTTTTAATAATCGCCAAAGCCAACCGGTGCCTTCTCGACAAGGAGTACATTGTCCGCAAGATTCTCGATAATAAAAAAGAGAAATTCGTTCTAATAATTTTGGCATATCAGTATCTTCATCTAATACGATGACTGAGCCCGAACCTAACATGGATCCAGCTTTAGCTAACGCATCGTAATCCATCGTTAAATCATTAATAATACTTGCTGGTAATACAGGTGTTGAGGAGCCTCCAGGAATAACTGCTTTTAACTTTTTATTATTAAGCATTCCTCCAGCTAAACTTAATAAATCTTTAAAGGGTATTCCTAAAGAAACTTCAAAATTACCAGGATGGTTCACATGTCCTGATACACTAAAAATCTTAGTGCCTCCATTATTTGGCTTACCTAAATCAGCAAACCATTGGCCACCTTTTTGAAGAATAACGGGAATAGATGCAAATGTTTCCACATTATTAATATTCGTAGGGGCTCCAAATAATCCATAATTGGCAGGAAATGGTGGTTTAAATCTTGGCTGCCCTTTCTTTCCTTCAATAGATTCCATTAAAGCGGTTTCTTCTCCGCAAATATAAGCACCAGCACCCAAGACAAGATGTAAATCAAAATCTATACCCGAATTTTGAATATTTTTTCCGAGCAATCCTAATTCATAAGCCTCTTCTAAAGCTTTTTTCATACGATGATATGGCTCTTTAGAAAACTCGCCTCGTAAATAACAATAGCCGACTTGAGCTCCTGTTACATAACCACCAATCATCATCCCTTCAATGATTTGATGCGGGTTAAATCTTAAAATATCGCGATCTTTACAAGCACCAGGTTCACTCTCATCTGCATTACATAAAATATATTTTGGACCCTTTTGATGAATAGGCATAAAACTCCACTTCAACCCTGTTGGAAAGCCGGCTCCGCCTCTACCTCTCAAATTTGAAAGCTTAATTTCAGCAATAATATCTTCTTGAGTTCTTTTATCTTTTAAAATTTTTTTAAAAACATCATATCCCCCAAGCTCTAGGTATGTTTTCAAACTCCATGGCTCTTCAGAAAACTTTGTTCTATAGCAAACTTGATTTAGTAACATGATTACTCCAATGATTTTAAAAGGTGATTGATAGCATCTTCTGTTAAATGACCAAGATACTCACCATTGACTTGTAAAACAGGAGCTTCAGCACAAGCTGCAACACACTCGACTTCTCTTAATGTTATTTTTCCATCGGGAGTTGTTTCCCCTAATTGAATACCTAATTTTTTTTCTAGGCATTCTCTAATATGATCAGCCCCTCGAAGATAACAAGAAACATTTGTGCATAATGATATCTTATGTTTCCCTACCGGCTCGAGTTCATATAATGAGTAAAATGTCGCAACCTCATAAACAGCAATTTGAGGTATTTTTAAATAATCTGCTATTTCTTTCATCAAATCAGTTGTTAACCATCCCCCATTAAATTCTTGAGCTAATGTTAAGGCTGTTTTAATCGCAGAACGAGCTTGTCCTTCTGGGTATTTTTTTATAGCAATATCGATCTCATTGTATATATAAGGAGGTAATTGGGTCATCGGTCTATTTCTCCAAAGACAATATCTAAAGTTCCTATAATAGTGACCACATCTGCTATCATGTGGCCTTGGCAAAGATCATTTAATGCAGCTAAATGAGGAAATCCTGCCGATCGAATTTTGACCCTATACGGTTTATTAGCACCATCAGAGACAAGATAAACCCCAAACTCACCTTTAGGATGCTCAATCGCTGTATAAATTTCATTCTTCGGAATACAAAAACCCTCTGTATAAAATTTGAAATGATGTATCAAATCTTCCATCCCATGACGAGTTTGATTTTTTGTTGGTGGGGTAATTTTATGATTATCAAGCATAACAATACCGGGATTTTTTCTTAGCCAATCGATACATTGCTTAATAATTTTTGTCGACTGTCGCATCTCTTCAACACGAACTAAATACCTATCATAGCTGTCGCCATTTTTACCTATAGGTATATCAAAATCTAATTGATCATACACTTCATAAGGTTGTTTTTTTCTTAAATCCCACTCAATACCACTAGCTCTTAGCATTGGTCCTGTGAATCCAAGTTGTATCGCTTTTTCAGGCTCAACAATTCCTATTCCAACTAATCGTTGTTTCCATATTCGATTATCAGTTAATAAATTTTCATATTCATCGATTCTTGAAGGAAATTGATCCACAAAAGATTGAAGAAAATCTAAAAAACTTCCGTGTCTATCTTTATTTAATTCATCTACTTCTTTTTGTGGTTGTGAAGGATATCCCTCATATAAAGGCATCTTTAATGGTAAATCCCGAACAACACCTCCGGGCCTGTAATAGGTAGCATGCATTCTTGCGCCACTGACAGCTTCATAGCAATCCATTAATGTTTCTCTTTCTTTAAAACAAAAAAGAAACATACTCATAGCACCAACATCTAATCCATGTGCGCCTAACCACATTAAGTGATTTAGTATTCGGGTAATTTCATCAAACATCACTCGAATATATTGAGCTCTAATTGGAGCTTGCACTTGAAGAAGTTTTTCAATCGCTAAGACATATCCATGTTCATTACACATCATCGATACATAATCTAATCGATCCATGTATCCAATTGATTGATTATAAGGTTTGGTTTCAGCTAATTTTTCAGTTGCTCGATGCAGCAAGCCAATATGTGGATCGGCATGGACAACTGTTTCTCCATCAAGCTCTAAAACTAATCTTAACACTCCATGCGCTGCTGGATGTTGTGGTCCAAAATTTAATTTGTAATTTCTTATTGCTGGCATAATGCGTCCTTGCTCATGCTTTTATCGAATAACTTTTGGAACAAGTATTCTCTCTTCTATATCAACTTTTTCATAAATACATTGTTCAGAATAAGCGTCGTAACGCATTTCTACTTGACCTGAAACTGGAAAATCTTTTCTGAAAGGATGGCCTATAAATCCGTAATCTGTAAGTATCCTTCGAAGATCAGGATGCCCTGTAAAAAAAATTCCAAAAAGATCAAATGCTTCTCTTTCATACCAATTTGCATTTGGCCAAATAGAAGTCATTGATATTATTTGTAAATTAGAAGGGATTTTAACTTTTACTCGGATTCTATGGTTCCATTTATAAGATAATAAATGCACAACTAAATCAAAACGATCATTCATTTTTTCTGAATTATAAAAATTCTTAACAACTGCTCTACTAAATCCTGTTCGAGTAGCTTGTTGAGTGACCCACTCTGATTGACCGTAAGTCAGCATATCAACCACTGTCAAATCTATTAACTGATTAAAAGCTAGTTGAGGATGATCTCGAAGAATTGTCATCACCATTTCAACGTTATCATGATCTGTTTCTATGATTAATTCACCTAAAGATGAATCAAAGCATCTTATTTTTGAACAGCCCATGATCTCATTGATTAAGTCAATTTTTTGTTTCATTACTTACCCCAAGTTGCCTTTTTGTTTGGCCTGATTGAATCATTTCTTGTAGTTGTAAAATTGCATAAATTAAAGCTTCAGCAGTCGGTGGGCAGCCAGGCACATAAATGTCAACAGGAACTATTCTATCTGCGCCTCTAACAACTGAATAACTATAATGATAATAACCGCCTCCATTTGCACATGACCCCATAGATATTACCCATTTAGGATCGGGCATCTGATCGTAAACTTGACGTAAAGCAGGTGCCATCTTATTACAAAGGGTTCCTGCAATAATCATGACATCAGATTGTCGAGGGCTTGGTCTAAACATAATCCCAAAACGATCTAAATCAAATCGAGAGGCACCTGCATGCATCATTTCAACGGCACAACAAGCCAACCCAAAAGTCATTGGCCACATAGAACCTGAACGAGCCCAAGCAACTAAATCTTCGAGTTTTGCGGTGACAAATCCAAACTCTTCAGAACGTTCATTTATTCCCATTCTAATGCTCCTTTGCGCCATTCATAACAAAATCCAGCAGCTAATATTAATAGGAAAATAAACATTCCTAAAAACCCATCTGTTGATAAAGAACCTTTTACTAAAATAGCCCATGGATACATGAATACCATTTCTAAATCAAAAATAATAAATAAAATAGCAACTAGATAAAATCGAATATCGAATTGAAATCTTGATTTCTCTAATGTATCGAAACCACATTCATATGGCTTTAATTTTGATAAGTTTTTATTTTTAGGGATAAAAATAAAATTAAATAATAAAGGAATCAGAGCAATCGCTAGCGCGAATAAGACAAAATAAAATAACGGCAAATAATGACCCATATGCTCTATAAATCTTAAAGATTCTTAGAATATATTCTAGTAAACTTTAAAAATTAAAACATTGTAAAAATATAACTGAATTACTGAGTATGGATGAGATTTAGCAAGGCAAATTTTTTAAATGAATATTGGTGCGAAAAGGGGGACTCGAACCCCCACGGCTTTTACGCCACTGCCCCCTCAAGACAGCGTGTCTACCAGTTCCACCACTTTCGCTTTAATTCTATTTTTCAGTACTGGTTTTTGATGCTTTAGCTAGAACAGGTAGCTTTACTTCTTGTTGATGCTGAGTTTTAAACTCAACAGCAGTTAATGAAAGTGCCAAAATAAAAAACAGAGCAATCAACCACTTAGTTGCTGTATAAAAGAATCCTTTTGATCCTGAAGAGCCAAAAAATGATCTTGAGGCTTGACTCATGCTAGCACCCATTTGAGCGCCTTTATTATTCTGAAGAATAATAAACAGTATCAATAAAAGACATACTGTAATATAAAGAAAAACTAGTATTGCTTTCAAAGGAAACCTCTCTGTTCACCAGCCAATCTAAAAACAGGTTTATTGTACCATGCGTTTTTTCACAAATAAACACCCTGTTTCTAGATAAAAATACTAAATAATCGATTCTTGAAGAATTTCTTTTTCTTCACAAGCTTTCTTCAAAATCACTGCCGCAGACTTTAGATCTAAAGAGACTTTACCTAATAGCAATCCATCTAACTCAGGGTGTTTTATAAAATCATCTATTGTTTCTAAAGATAAGCCTCCACCGTATAAAAATTTTATTTTTGAAAAATCAAAAAAAATTTTCATCAGTCCAATTATTTCTTCTAAGTACCCGATATCACAAGGATTTGATTGCCCTATAGCCCAACGTGGCTCATACGCTATCGCGATCTCAAAACCTTTTTCATGAAGCTTTAATAAATCTTCAACTTGCGCTTTTATTTCATCGGAGGCTGTTCGACGATCTAGCTCTCCTATGCAAACAATTGGTTTAAGACCATGTTGTATTGATAATCTGACAGCTTTATTAATATCAGATTGAGAATAACCCCGAAGACGAACTTCTGAGTGGCCAATAAGTGCTCCAGGAATCTTTAAAAAAGACAACAGATTTGGTCCAACTGCTCCTGTAAAAGATCCCCAATCATAAGGATCTACTGATTGTGCTAGTAAAAACTTTCGTTCTGAATCAGGAATCGAGCAGAGCAAAGGAGAAGGAACTGCTAAAAATGATTCAACTTTATGCTCATAGCCTTTTAGAAGTTTAATATAATCATTAACTTCAACAAGATTATGTTTTAAATTAAAAATAATTTTCTTAGTCATTGTGATCCATCACTATATGTTGTTCATATTCAAAAATAAGTTCACATAATTGAGTTTTAATAAGCTCTAATTGTTGATAATCAGGGCCTTCACATAAAATTCGAATAACAGGTTCAGTTCCAGAAGCTCTAACAATAATTTTCATCTCTGGATTCGAATTTTTTATTTTTTGAATTTTTTCAGAAATTTTTCCCTGTGCTAAAATTTTCTTTGGCTGTTTTGTTTCATAGTTATAAACAACAGTTGGATAAAGCGGTGCTATTTCCTCAAAATAATCGACATTTATTTTATGATTAATATACCCATCAGCAATAGCTAGCGCAGCTAACAATGCATCTGCTGTCTTTAATTTATCGGCCAAAATAAAATGACCAGAAGGCTCTCCTGCCACAAACCATCCTTTTTCTAATGCAGCGTAAATCAAATGTCGATCGCCAACATCAGTCGTGTGATAAGGTACTCTTTTTTTCTTAAAATATTGCTCAACGCATGAATTTGTTAATATTGTGCCAATAACTCCTAATGACGAACGATATCGATCCTCATAGTATTTCTCCAAAGCAATCAGAATATGATTGGCATCTAGCTTTCTACCCTCAATATAAACTGATAATCTATCAGCATCTCCATCAAAAGAAAAAGCTAGCGCAGGTTTAGAAGCAAAAACTTTTTCTTCAAAAATTTCTGGATGCATCACGCCTGCATTTAGATTAATATTATAGCCATTTGGTTCATCGTTAAAAACTTCAATATGAGCATTTAATTCTTTGAAAATAATAGGGGCTATTTGATAAGCCGCTCCATGTGCGCAATCTAAGAAAATCGTCAATCCCTTTAAATTTAAAGATCTAAAATGACTTTTTAAAAACTCAATATAACGGCCAGCTGCATCATTTAAGCGATGTGCTTTTCCCAATTGACTTGAACTTGCTACACTCATGGGTTGATGATAGTACTCTTCAATTTCATCTTGTTGTGTTTGATTTAACTTCAAACCCGTTTTAGAGAATATTTTTAATCCATTATCATTATAAGGATTATGTGAAGCAGAGATGACTAAACCCGCTTCAGCTCTTAAAGATTGGGTTAAATAAGCTATAGCTGGAGTTGGCAAAGGACCACAAAGATACACATCTATCCCTGCAGCTGACAGCCCAGCTTGCAATGCTGACTCTAACATATAACCAGAAAGCCGTGTGTCTTTCCCAATAATAACTTTTCCTTTACCAAGCCACTGCCCTAAAGCCCAGCCCATCTTTAAAAAACATTCTGGTGTTACAGGATAGCTCCCAACCTTGGCTCTAATTCCATCAGTTCCGAATAAAGTCCCCATACTTCTCATTAAAAATCTTTTTCAATCTATATTGGGATTTATTCTATCAAAAAAAAAGAGGGCTCAGGGCCCTCTTTTAAATTAAAAAAAATTAATCTATTTAAGAAATTTGTTGACTAATTTCATCGACAGATTTGCCTTGTTTTAGCAATTCTATTTGATGGCTATCAATAGTCTCATACGTTAATAAAGCTTGAGCCATTCTTTCTAATAAATCATGCTGCTCTTTTAAGATAGATTTAGCTCTTTCATAGGTTTTATGAATTATTGTTCTAATTTCTAAATCAATCTGATGAGCAGTTTCATTAGAAAATTCCTTACGATGATTCATGGTGCGCCCCAGAAAGACTTCGCCTTCTTCTTCAGCGTAATTCATAGGGCCTAAAGATGCTGACAAGCCCCATTTAGTGACCATATTTCGTGCAATTTCGGTTGCTCTTTCAATATCATTAGAAGCACCAGTGGTAACTTTTTCAACTCCAAAAATTAGTTCCTCTGCAACACGCCCACCAAATAAAGTAGCTAATTTACATTCTAATGATTGTTTTGACATTGAGTAGCGATCATCTTCTGGCAAGTACATTGTTACACCTAAAGCCTGCGCTCTTGGAATAATTGTTACTTTATAAACCGGATCGTGCTCTTCTACAAAAAGACCGACGATCGCATGTCCGGCTTCATGATACGCTGTTAATCGTTTTTCTGATTCTGACATAACCATTGATCGTCTTTCTGGTCCCATGATAATTTTATCGCGAGCTTTATCTAAATCACTCATAGAAACTTTCATTTTATCTGCGCGTGCTGCAAACAAGGCTGCTTCATTTACTAAATTCGCTAAATCAGCCCCGGAAAATCCAGGAGTCCCTCTCGCTATAATTAATGGATCTATCGCTTCTTCTAATTGAACTTTCTTTAAATGAACTTTTAGAATATCGGCTCTACCCTTCAGATCTGGCAACCCAACTGTGACTCTACGATCGAATCGACCTGGTCTCAATAAAGCTTTATCAAGAACATCTGGTCTATTTGTTGCTGCAATAACAATAATTCCTTCATGGCCCTCGAACCCATCCATCTCAACTAAAAGTTGATTTAATGTTTGCTCGCGCTCATCATGGCCACCACCCATTCCAGCTCCACGATGACGACCAACAGCATCAATTTCATCAATAAAAATAATGCATGGAGCATGCTTTCTTGCTTGCTCAAACATATCTCTTACTCTTGAAGCTCCCACCCCTACAAACATTTCAACAAAATCAGACCCTGATATTGAAAAAAATGGAACTTTAGCTTCTCCAGCAATTGCTTTAGCTAATAACGTTTTCCCTGTTCCTGGTTGTCCAACCATTAAAACACCTTTTGGTATTTTACCCCCAATATGTTGGAACTTTTGAGGACTTCTTAAGAAATCAACCAACTCTTGAACTTCTTGTTTTGCTTCATCAACACCAGCAACATCGGCAAATGTTACTTTTATTTGATCTTCTTCCATCATCCGCGCACGAGACTTTCCGAAAGACATCGCACCTCGTCCACCCAAACCACCTTGTAAATTTTTCATAAGGAAATAATAAACAACAATAAGAAGAATTATTGGAAAAGAATTAACAAAAATATTCATTAGTAGCGAAGGTTGCTCTGCTCTTTTACCTGTTACTTTTACATTTTTATCTAATAAATATTGCAATAATTGGCTAGGCACTGGTGGAATAACAGAAACATAAGTAGAGGAATCTTGAAATTGACCTCTGACGCTTGTTGAATCAAATTCAGCATCAACAACTTCTTTTCTTTCAACTTTTTGTAAAAATTCATCAAAACTAATAACTTGTGGTTGATTTTGATTTTGATTTACCCCTGAAAAAACAGAGAGGAAAATCAGGCCTACGGTGAACCATAATATGAGATTCTTGATAACGTCGTTCAAGATGGAATCTCCTTTTTTTGAATTAAGTATGCAACTATTTTAAGTTTAGTCTTTAAAAGATGACCGCGTCTATTGAATAAATAGATTAAATTAGTTCTTTTAAAACTCGTTTACTTTATTTTTGAATTTGTTTCATCTTTTTAGCATAGATATAAACCTCAGACGACTCAGAACGAGAAGCTGGTGGCTTATAAATAACTACATCATCGAAAATTTCTTTCCAGCAACTAATAATGTTTTCAAACTCAGAACCATGAAAAATTTTCTGAACGATAAATCCTTTAGAGTGTAATTGTTTCAAAGCAAAATCTCTCATCATTTCAGTTAAGTTCATCATTTTTGACTGCTCAACTAATGGATGCCCTGAAAAATTTGGAGCCATATCAGAAAAAAGACCGCCAACCAATTGATTATTTAAAGATTCTTTTATTTTATTAACGATATCAGTTGAAGTGAAATCTCCCTGAATAAAAAAAGCGCCTGCAACTGGTTTCATTTCTAACAAATCACAAGCAACTATCAATTGGTTTGGATAAGTCTGAACTAAAATTTCAGTCCAACCACCCGGAGCTGAGCCTAAATCAACAAAAGGGCCCGAACATTTTTTTAATTGAAACTTTTGGATTAACTCTCGAAGTTTAAATGCGGCTCTAGAACGGAGCTGTTCTTGCTCCCTTTTTTTAACATAACTATCTTTTTTTTGACGATCGAGCCACCAATTCATGTTCTACCCTCTTGTTATTTTATGCAAGATATTCCACTGCGTCGATTTGATAATCAACATCACCACCTGGAGTGTGAGCTTCAAAATTATCGCCTTCAAATTTACCAATCATTGCTCGAGCTAAAGGGGAATTAAATGAAATTTTATTCGCTTTAATATCAACTTCATCATCTCCAACGATTTTGAAAGTTTCTTTTTTATCATCTTCAAGTCTTAAGACTGTTACTGTTGCGCCAAAAACAACTTTTCCATTCGGCTCTAATGAAGTCACATCAATAATTTGAGCAGCTGCCAACTTAGCTTCTATTTCGCTAATACGGCCTTCAACAAAACTTTGCTCTTCCTTCGCTGCATGATACTCAGCATTTTCTTTTAAATCTCCAAGCTCTCTTGATTCAGCGATTGCTTGAATAATTCGCCGACGCTCTACTGTTTTTAAGCGATCTAACTCCGCTTTTAAACGCAAAGCTCCTTCTTGAGTCATCGGGTGTCGTTGAGTCATTTTATTACCTCATTAGAAAAATATTCTTTAAATCCATACAGTCCAGCTGATTGTTTTACTAACCAAGGCACTATTGATAAAGCACCTTTCGAAAAAACATTTCGATTCAAACATTTATGCTGAATTATTATTTCTTGATCATCAAAGTTCATCGTAACTTGATGAGTGCCAATTTCATCTTGAGCCCTCACCGCTCTAATAGTAGTAGGATCTATTCCTAATATACTTGCTAAATCTAAAGCTGTACCTGAGGGTTTATCTTTTTTTTGAAGATGATGAATTTCCTCAATTAAGAAACTATTATATGTTGTTTCAGGTCGTAGCTGCAAAATTTTTTTTATATATTGGATTCCTAAGCTAAAATTACTAGCGTAAAAAACAGGGGCGAAATCAGCTAATCTTTTGATTTTGTAATTTAAATCTTCTATTCCAGTTGTTCCACTTACTAAAGGAACTCTCGTTCTCATTACTAGTTCTTCTAGAGTAGGCCAAAAATTTGCTGATGAAAAATCTACAAAACAGTCGATATTGTAATCATGAACTAAGCTTTCATAGCTCTCAATCGAGTCACCTTGAGAACCAGCTATTACTGACCATCCATGGTCTTGAACAGCTAAAGATAAAATAGACGAGTTCATCCGCCCATTCGATCCTGCTAATAATATGTTCACAATCTCACTCCCTCATACAAATCGACTAAGACTTTTTTATTGTTTTAAGAAAGTCCCTTACTTTATCCATCCATGATTGAGAAATAGGATTATTTGATGTTTTTTCTTCAAATTGCTTTAATAATTCTTTTTGATCGGATGATAAATTAACAGGTGTTTCTACAATAATCCTACAAAGCAAATCTCCACCATGTCGACGAGAAGTTGCTGGAACACCTTGCCCTGCCATTTTAAAAATTCTATGAGTTTGTGTTCCTGCTGGAATTTTTAAATTCATGGATCCCTTTAAAGTTGGTACTTCAACAGATCCACCTAACGCTGCAGTAACAAAAGAAATTGGAACTTCAGTATATAAATTAGCACCTTCCCTTTTAAAAATAGAATGAGGTTTTAAGTGCACATCTATATATAAGTCGCCAGGATGCCCGCCTTGAAAACCAGCTTGTCCTCGCCCAGCGATTCTTAAACGATCGCCATCATCAACACCAGCCGGAATATTGACTGTAACTTTTGTTTTTTTATCAACACGACCTTGACCATGACAGCTTGTACAAGGATCTTTAATAAACTTACCTTGTCCATGGCATTTTGGGCATGGCTGCTGAATGGAGAAAAAACCTTGTTGGATTCGAATATGTCCAGCGCCGCCACATTGAGGGCAGGTTGTTGCTGATGTTCCTGCTTTAGCTCCAGTTCCTGTGCAAGGTTCACATTGAACCAAATTAGGAACTTGAATTTCTATTTGCGTCCCAAAAACAGCCTCTTCTAGACTAATTTCTAAAGCATATCGAAGATCTGAACCACGTTGATGTTGTGAACTGCGTCCACCTCCACCATGAGCACCGCCGCCAAAGAAATCCTTGAAAACAGAATCAAAAATATCTCCAAATCCAGCAGCTCCTGCACCGCCCATACCCATTCCATCAAACGCTTGATGACCATAATGATCGAATGCTTGTTTTTTCTCGGGATCTGAAAGAATCTCATAAGCCCAGCTAACTTCCTTGAATTTTTCAGTAGCATCAGCTTCTTTGTTTCTATCTGGATGATATTTCATTGCTAGTTTTTTATAAGCTTTTTTTATTTCTTGCTCACCAGCATCCCTAGAAACCCCGAGCAGTTCATATGGATCTTTATTTTTCATAATTTGCTCCAATAAAAATCCCCGCTATTTGCGGGGATACTTCAAAGACATCTCGTTGTATCTATTATTTCTTATGTGAATCGTCGAACTCAGCATCAACAACATCTTCATGATTTGAGGAAGATTGTGATTGCGCCCCTGCTTCTGGATGAGCAGATTGTTGTCCAAATTTTTCAGTAATTTTAGCATATACTGTTGACAATGCTTCTGTTTTTGACTCAATTGTGGTTTTATCTTCAGTTTTAATCACTTCTTTAAGTTCGTTAATTCCTGATTCTAAAGCTGATTTTTCAGATGCATCTAATTTATCACCAACATCTTTAAGACTGCGCTCTGCTGTATGAATTAATGCATCAGCCTGATTGCGAGCATGCACTAACTCTTGGAAACGCTTATCTTCTTCTTCATGCAATTTAGCATCTTGAACCATTTCTTGAATTTCAGCTTCTGATAGACCGCTTGATGCCTTCACGACGATTGATTGTTTCTTTCCTGTTGCTTTATCTTGAGCTGAGACATTTAAAATACCATTTGAGTCAATATCAAATGAAACTTCAATTTGCGGCATTCCTCTAGGTGCAGATGAAATATCAGCTAAATCAAATTTTCCTAGTAGTTTATTTTTTGCAGCAATTTCACGTTCACCTTGGAAGACTCGAATAGTTACTGTTGTTTGATTATCTTCAGCTGTTGAAAAAACTTGGGACTTTCTTGTTGGAATTGTTGTATTTTTTTCAATCAGCTTTGTCATTACTCCGCCCATAGTTTCAATACCTAGTGACAATGGAGTAACATCTAATAGTAAGATATCTTTTACAGCACCTGAAAGAACAGCGCCTTGAATAGCTGCGCCAACAGCAACTGCTTCATCAGGGTTAACATCTTTTCTTGGTTCTTTTTTAAAGAAATCTTCAACAGCTTGTCTTACTTTAGGCATACGTGTTTGCCCACCGACAAGAATCACTTCGTCGATTTGATCAACAGTTTTACCGGCATCTTTAAGAGCTAAGCGGCAAGGCTCGATTGATTTATTAATCAAATCAATGACTAAAGACTCTAGTTTTGCACGAGTAATTTTTGTATTTAAGTGCTTAGGGCCTGAAGCATCAGCGGTAATATATGGTAAATTAATATCTGTTTGTTCTCTTGAAGATAGCTCAATTTTTGCTTTCTCTGAAGCTTCTTTTAGACGTTGAATTGCAAGAGGATCTTTATGTAAATCGATTCCTGTTTCTTTTTTAAACTCTGAAATTAAATATTCCATTAAGTTTTCATCAAAATCTTCTCCACCTAAATGGGTATCTCCATTAGTAGCTAAAACTTCAAATTGTGTTTCACCATCAACATCTGTTAATTCAATAACAGAAACGTCAAATGTACCACCACCTAAATCGTAAACAGCGATAATAGAGTCTTTTTTCTTTTTATCAATACCATAAGCTAACGCAGCAGCGGTTGGCTCATTAATAATACGAAGAACATTTAGCCCAGCAATTCTACCAGCATCTTTAGTTGCTTGTCGTTGAGCGTCATTAAAATAAGCAGGAACAGTGATCACAGCATCAGTAACATCATGACCTAAATAATCTTCAGCAACTTTTTTCATTTTCATTAATACATATGCGGATATTTGCTGAGGGGCCATTTTTTTACCCTGAGCTTCAATCCAAGCATCATCACTATTGTCAGCTTTAACTACTTTATAAGGTAGTTTTTCACGCTCAATTGCAGGATCGTTAAAAACACGTCCAATTAAACGCTTCACACCAAAGAAAGTGTTTTGAGGGTTTGTTACAGCTTGTCTTTTAGCCAATTCACCGACTAAACGCTCTGAATCTGTTAATCCAACAACAGATGGTGTTGTACGTGCACCGGTATCATTTTCAATTACCTTAGGAACACCGCCTTCCATGATTGCGACGCAAGAGTTGGTTGTTCCTAAATCAATTCCGATTACTGTTGATCTTGTACTCATTATTTCTCTCCGAAATTTACTTTTAAAATCTTATTACTACGTATGTGTGGTCAATTTTTTATAATTCAAGGGCTACTGAGGATTATTTGCAACAATCACTCTAGCAGGACGCAAAACTCGACCATTCAGTGCATATCCTCGTTGCACAACAAGCACAACTGCATTGTGTTGAAAATCTGTTGTTGGCTGCATTGACATCGCTTCACAAATCGCAGGATCAAATGGGACCCCGACATCAGGCTCAATAGTTTTTAATCCAAATTTTTCAATTAATTGAACAACTTGTCGACTCATCATATCCAACCCTTCAAGAGTTTGCTCTGATGATACTTGAGGCTGCTTTAAACTATGAATCGCACTATCAACACTATCCATAATGAAAATAAACTCTTTAAAAAAATCAACCATTGCAAATTTTAAGGCCTGCTCTTTTTCTTGATCTTTTCGTTTAAGTGCGTTCGAAAAATCAGCTTGCAATCTCATATAGTGATCTTTAAAAGTAGCTAACTCATCTTGTACTTGTTTCATTTCATTTTGAAGCAATAGCATTTCTTGGTCTGTTTCTTGCTTATTTTGAGACATAGTGGTTTCAAGATTGATTTGATCTTGTTCTGATTTCATCACCGATTCATCGGACATAATTTTAAACTCCTCATACTTATACACCTTAGATGGGGATTAATCTGAAAAATTCAAGGATGCTTTCATGAAAAAGTTTACAAATATTGGTCTCATCGGTAGTTATCAAGACTCTCGCTCAATAAAAACAATAGAAAAAATAACTGAGACCATCTCAAAACTTAAACTCTCTTTAAAAACACATCCCTTATATACCCCAGAAATACCCACCATAACTGCTAAAGAACTAGTTAAAGATATCGACCTCATGTTAATTGTTGGAGGTGATGGATCTTTTCTACGGGGTGTTCGAGCAATTTTTGGAACATCGATTCCAGTTTTAGGAGTTAATTGTGGTCGATTGGGTTTTTTAACAGATATATCTCCAAATGAATTAGAAGAATCTTTAACTGATATTTTGAATAATAATCAGTACCTTATTGAAGAAAGAACAATGCTTGAACTCACTGGCCTTAGTTTTGAGGGCTCTTTAATGTGTTTAAATGACTTTGTTATTTCAGATCTAGATCATTCTCATATGATTGATTTTAAAGTAAACATCAATGACGTCAATGCGCTAGAACAGCGCGGTGATGGTTTATTAATTGCAACCCCAACTGGATCAACAGCCTACGCCCTCTCAGCAGGAGGTCCTGTTTTAGATCCTTTATTAAATGTGCAATTAATCGTCCCTTTACATGCTCATTCTTTATCTTTACGACCCCTGGTTATTCCAAGTATTCAAAAAGTAAGTATTTCATGCGCCGGAAGAAGTCATCGAAATCTAAAAATAATTGCAGATGGTCAAGAATCAATTCAAATAAAATCACCTGGAGAATTTTTTGTCAGTGTGATGGAAAAAAAAATACAGATGATCCATCCCCTTTCTTATAACTTTTACACAACATTAAAAAATAAATTAGGGTGGTCATTTTATACCTAATCCTGGAGTAACATCATGATTAAATTTGAATATTATTTAAAATCAATTTCATATTCGATTATGGCTATGATTTTAACAATTATATTAATGCCTGTTATCGATCACCTTTCTTTTTTGATATTTAATGGTCATTTATTATTGACGAATAGAGTGTATCAATTTATTTTTGGGGCATTAAATCATCCTTTAGAAAATCATGCTAATTTAATATTTTTTTTAATTTCATTATGTTATGGGGCCATTATTAGGACTCATCATAAAAAAAATACATTTTTTTTTATTTTAGGGGCAATTGTTTTTTTCGAAATTTTTTTTCGATTATTTGTGATCTTAGACAAATCAGCATTATTACTCAGGGCATCGCCATCGTGTTATTTTACCTATCTAGACCTTCGCTCTATTTTTCCTGAATTTCCTATCAAAGTTAATGTTCTCAGCAGCTTCCCAAGTGGTCATGCTATGGCTGCAGCTTACTGGGCAAGTCTTGCTCAAACTATTTATGACTCAAAATATCAAAATACTATTTTCCTCATCAGTATCTTTATGTGTATTCCTCGTTTAGTATCAGGAGCTCATTGGTTCTCAGATGTTTGGGTTGGGTTTATTATTGGCCAAGAACTGTTTAATTTTTACCAGTTTTTAGTTTCTTATGCATTAAATGCTCTCAAACCATTAATTCATGATTTTTGTTTTTTTTATAAAAAAAATATAAAATACCTTATTAAAAATTAAAGAAATATCCCAATATGTGCACCTGCATGATTATTGATTCAAGTGGACTGATACAAAAACACGAGATTTATTTAAATGGGCCTACTGCAATACTAACTTTAAAAAAACAGCTTATAGATTTAGGAGTAATTTCTAATATCCATGAAGCAGTTATCAATTATGAAAAAGTTGATGAGGGCTTTATTGTCAATAACAATCATCAAATAGCTTTTATTTTACCAGTTAAAATGACAGGGACAGAATGGAGATTATCGAGAACAAATAAAAAGAAGAAGAAAAATGATAACGATCTTATCAATTAATAATTAATTGACGTCATGTGGGCCCACCAGGACTTGAACCTGGAACCAACGAGTTATGAGCTCGCTGCTCTAACCGCTTGAGCTATAGGCCCTCGGAAATATTGTAGCAAAAGCCCTCACTAGACACAAGAGATGTTACCTAAAGTTATCTGCAGTTAAAAGATAAACTATCCCTTTGAATTTTTGAGATAGTCTTTTTTATTCATATTAAAAGAACAATTGAATTAAAGATTAACTTGTTAAAAATAATACCTTCGAACAAAAATAATCTTTAAATTATTTTTAATTTAACTAAATTATGAGTTTTTAAAAATTTAAAAGTCATGTTAGTCTATTCTTAGTATTTTTTTATCAGTGGTCATCAATGTTTATTCGCCATACTGTTAATTTCATGCAAATATCACTTGCATTCCTCATGATTGGATGCACTGCTTTTAATTCAGTATCTTACCAAATGGGTCCATTACTGACTGAAAAAGAAATTTCAAAAATAAAAAAAACTGATCATAAATCAACTATTTTAGCCGAGCTAGGAACCCCGTCTTTCGAGTGCCCTGAAAATCCTGATCAATCAATTTGTTATTTTTATCAAAAAAGAATTCATGATTCGATTCAAGATCAACGACTCATTCAAATTTATTTTGACAAACAAGGAAACGCATCGAAGATCATTATTCATGAAAAATAAAAATCTTATTATTGGATATGGGCGACTAGGGCAAAAAATTTATGCTCTTAATCAAGAAAATTATGATTGGATAACAATTCGTAGACATCTACGAGAGCCTTTAGCCACTATCAATCAAGATATATTATCTATCGATTTATCGGCATTAAAAGAAATTGATACGATCATTTTCTCAATGGCTCCAAGTGAATATTCTCAATTAGCTTATGAAGATTGTTATCTAAAAAGTTTAAAATATATTCTTAAAAACACTTTTTTTAAAAAAATAATTTTCTGTTCATCAACAGGCGTCTATGCTCAACAAGAAGGCGAAAGTGTTGATGAAATATCTATAACAGCTCCTTCTCATTTTTCTGGTAAAATTTTACTAGAAGCTGAAGATCTAATAAAAGAATTTGCACCATCAAGTTACATCTTAAGATTAAGTGGATTATATGATGGTTCTAAATTACCGCCTAGCAGTTGGAAAACCTTTTCAACATGGTCAAATAGAATCCACATAGAAGATGCTGCTAGTATTATTTCTCATTTGTTAGATAAAAATTCTCAGGAGCATGAAACTTTTTGTATAACTGATAATCTGCCATTTATTCCTCAAGAAATCGCTTCTCTTTTTTATTTAGATGAAAATGTCTTTTTTAAATCAGAACGAGCTATCTCTTCTAAAAAAGTAATAAATTTAAAAATAAAAGAATATTTAAATTATCATTTTATTTATGAAAGTATCTTTGAAGGCTATAAAAAATACCTACGGACATAAAACATGAATTATGTATCAAAAAATAAAATATTTAATTACCCTCGTGAAATAATATTTGATGTGATTAGTGATATAGAATCTTATGAAGAACATTTACCCTGGTGTTCTAAAAGCACTGTTTTACCTCAAGAGAATGGTAAAATAATTGGGCTCATTGAAATATCTTTTGGGCCTTTTTCTTATGCTTTTAGTACAATCAACACGAATTTAAGACCATCTTCAATTATCATGGATTATAAAACTGGTCCATTTAAATCATTTGACGCATCATGGAATTTTAAGGAGTTATCAACTTCTCAAACAGAAGTCATTTTTGATGTTAAATTTAGCTTCTCTAATCCGATTTTGAACATCCCTTTCAAATTATTTTTTGAACAAGTATGTTTAGGAATGATTGATGCTTTTGAAAAAAGGTTGGATTTTTTATCTAAAAAAACATCAATCTAATGTGTCAAGAATTTTATAAAATTGCTCTATATTCTCAAATCTTTTATAAACAGAAGCAAAACGAATATACGCCACTTGATCTATTTTTTGAATTTCCTCTAAAACCCAAACACCTAGAGTTTCTGTTGTTATTTCTCGATCTTGGTGAGTAATAACTCTTTTCTTTATATTTGAAATGGCACTTTCAAGTGTTTCTGTTGGTACAGATAATTTTTCAAAGGCTCGTAAAAATCCCGAACGTAATTTTTGCTCTAAAAACTGTTCTCGTCTCAAGTCTCTTTTCACAACTCTTGGCCAATTTAATTGAGGAACTTCAAGTGTAGAGAAGCGTTCTAAACACTTCTCACACTCACGTCTGCGACGAATTTGTTCAGACTGATGCATTAATCTTGAATCAATCACTCTAGTTTCAGTATTAGAGCAAAAAGGACATTTCATACAAGCTCTTCCGCATGATACACAGGAAATTGATTACAGAGCGCAATCACATCTTTTTTAACTTTCTCAATATTACTTTCAGTAGGATCTAAAAGGATTGTGGAAATCAAATGACCAATTGCTTTCATTTCCAATTCTTTCATTCCTCTTGTTGTTAAAGCAGGAGTGCCTAATCGAACTCCAGAAGTAACATGTGGTGAGCGATTTTCACCAGGAACTGTATTTTTATTAACTGTAATATTAGCTTTACCTAAAAGTATTTCAGCTTCTTTTCCTGTTAAGGATTTATTCAGCAAAGAAAGCAGCATTAAATGATTATCAGTACCACCCGAAACAATATCTAATCCGTTAGATTTTAAAGATTCACTTAAAGTAACCGCATTTGATAAAACTTGCTGTTGATAAATTTTAAACTCAGATCTAGCTGCTAACTCAAAGCATAATGCTTTTGCTGCAATAACATGAATCAACGGGCCACCTTGTGAACCTGGAAAAACAGCACTGTCTAATTTTTTAAATAAACTTTCGTCATTTGAAAGAATTAATCCACCTCTAGGGCCTCTAAGGGTTTTATGAGTAGTACTAGTGACCACATGAGCATGAGGTAACGGTGATTCATGAAGTCCAGCTGCAACCAGTCCGCTAATATGCGCCATATCAGCAACTAGGTACGCCCCGACTTCATCAGCAATTTCTCTAAATTTTTTCCAATCAATTTTTCGAGGATATGCTGAAAAACCAGCAACAATCACTTTTGGTCTATGCAATAAAGCTTGATTTCGAATATGATCAAAATTTAAATAACCTTGAGCATCCAATTGATATGAAACTGATTTGTAAGATTTTCCAGAAAAATTAACCGGGCTACCGTGGGTTAAATGGCCACCATGACTTAAATCAAGCCCCATAATGACATCGCCCGCATTTAACAAGGCAAGGTAAACTGCGGCATTAGCGCTTGATCCAGAATGAGGCTGAACATTAGCATAACCACAATTAAAAACAAACTTTGCACGATCGATAGCTATTTGTTCTATTTGGTCAACAAACTCACATCCGCCATAATATCGACGTCCAGGGTATCCTTCGGCATATTTGTTTGTTAATAGCGTCCCTTGTAAACGCATCACTTCAGCTGGTGCATAATTCTCAGAAGCAATCAACTCTAAATGATGCTCTTGTCGAATAGCTTCTTGCTGAATAACGGACCACAATTGTGTATCGGTTTTTAACATTAATGTACCCTTCCCTGAAAATCTTTTTAAGATGCTCTCATGCTATCAAGCATTACCGCTAAAGACTACATTTTATCAAAAAATTTTCATCGCTCATCAGAATATTTACTCATATGACTTATCTCTTACAAGTTACTAACTTAATTTATTTTGAATTCTTCCAGATAGTTTTGAGATAACATCTAACGTTCAGAGTAATCTTATGGTAAAGTTGATTCATGCTGATTTATTCAAACAAACATGTCTGAAAAAACTATTTTTTCAATGACGGGAGTAAGCAAAATTGTACCTCCCCAGAAAGAAATTTTAAAAAATATCCATTTATCTTTTTTTTATGGCGCTAAAATTGGAGTTTTAGGTCTTAATGGATCTGGTAAATCATCTTTACTAAGAATTATTGCAGGTGAAGATAAAGATTTTATTGGTGAAATGACTTATCAAAAAGGCTTAAAAATTGGATACTTACCACAAGAACCTCAACTTGACCCAACTCTCTCAGTTCGTGGAAATTTAGAGCTAGGTGTTGCTCAATGGAAGTCTATGCTTTCAGAATATGAAATGATTTCTGCTAAATTTGCCGAAGTCGCTGATGATGACGAAATGAATAAACTTATTGAAAGACAAGCTGAACTTCTCGATTTAATTGACGCTCATGATCTTTGGCATCTTGACAGAAAATTGGACAGAGCTTGTCAGGCATTAAATTTACCGCCAGATGATGCTCAAGTTGACACTTTATCCGGTGGTGAAAAAAGACGTGTAGCACTAGCTAGACTTTTACTATCTGAACCAGATGTTTTACTTCTTGATGAACCAACAAACCATTTAGATGCGATGTCTGTTGCTTGGCTTGAGAGATTTTTAAAAGATTTCAAAGGTACAGTTATTGCTGTCACCCACGATCGCTATTTCCTTGATAATGTTGCTGGCTGGATTTTAGAACTTGACCGAGGTCATGGCTATCCTTACCAAGGTAACTATACAACCTGGTTATCCCAACGTAATGAACGTTTACGTCAAGAAAAAGCACAACAAGCAGCTCATCAAAAATCTGTTGAAGAAGAATTGGAATGGGTTCGTGCCGGCGCTTCAGCTCGCCAGAAGAAGAGTAAAGCAAGACTTCAAAACTTCCACGAGCTTTCATCTAAAGAATTCCAAGAAAGAGCAGAAACTCAAAGTTTATATATTCCACCAGGTTTGCGCCTAGGGCAAGATGTGATGAAGCTTGATGGGGTTGCGAAAGGTTTTGGTGATAGAACTCTGATCAATGATTTAAGCTTTACAGTACCTGCTGGATCTGTGGTTGGAATTATTGGGCCAAATGGTGTTGGTAAATCAACTCTCTTTAAAATGATTACGGGCCAAGAAAAAGCCGATGCAGGGACTGTCCATATTGGTCCAACAGTTCAATTAGCTTATGTTGATCAATCACGTGATAATCTTGATGCTAAAAAAACAGTTTGGGAAGAAATTTCAGATGGTTTAGACTTTATTACAGTTGGCCAATATGTCACGCCTTCAAGAGCTTATGTTGGCAGATTTAACTTTTCAGGATCTGATCAGCAAAAAGTAATTGGGCAACTTTCCGGCGGTGAGCGCAATCGTGTTCACTTAGCAAAGCTACTTCGCTCTGGCGGTAATTTCTTACTTTTAGATGAGCCGACTAACGATCTTGACGTGGAAACCTTACGTGCACTTGAACAAGCCATCAATAATTTTCCTGGTTGTGCGATGATTATTTCTCACGATAGATGGTTCTTAGATCGTGTTGCAACACACATTCTTTCATTTGATGAAGAAGGTGAAATTCGCTGGTTTGAAGGGAACTTTACAGAATATGCTCAATACTATGGTATTGATAATGCTGAAGGTAAAAAGAACTTCAAGTACACAAAACTTGAAGAAAACCACTAAAAAAAGCCGCTAAAAGCGGCTTTTTTTTTAATCAATGAATATTATTTTTTAATATTTAAGTTGCTGAAGATGGGGCAAGAAGCCCCCATTAGAATTGCTTTTGCAATTTTAATGAAGGAAGTTGTTACGATAATTTTTTAGAAAAATTATCTAAGACAGCGTTAATAAACTTATGAGAATCTTGTCCGCTTAAATCTTTTGTTAGCTCTACAGCTTCATTGATAATAATTGATGATGAAAGTAATCGAGGTTGTGTTGTTAATTCCAATGCGGCAATCCACAAAATAGCTCTTTCTACTGGAGGTAGACTTTCAACGCCTAGTTTAATAAAAGGACCTAATAATTTATCTAAAGTTTCATAGGAATCGACAATTCTTCGAGTTAAATCATTAAAGAAATCTTCATCATATTCTAAATTTGATAAAGCAGGAATCATTAAAACACATGCTTTTGCTTCAATAATTGGCGTTTTACTGATTAGCCAGCTGTATAAACATTGCGCTGCTAATAATCTGGAATTATGTCTTTTTTTGTACTTTTGACTCTCTAAATCTTGTTGCATTATAGTGGTGCTCACATCCGAATTAATTATGGGAAATACATTTACATGTCCTTTCACTTCAATTTCAAAAAATACTCTCCAACTACTGTTGTGAATTTATTGCTTTTATTAATGGTTATTATCGGATTATTCATCGATGATAATGAGTTAAGTCATATTCTAAAAACTTTAGGTCTTTATGGATTATCCGGCTCACTTACTAATAGTTTGGCAATTATAATGATTTTTGAAAGAATTCCAGGAATAGTTGGTTCTGGTATTATCGAAAAAAATTTCAATTCTTTCAAGAAAAAACTCAAAGAAACTCTAGTTTCTCATCTTTTTTTTGGAGGTTTAGAGCTTCAATCAATTAATATCGATCTTATAAGTCAGCAAATATACTCAAAAGTTCAATCATCTCGGTTGGGATTCGTTGCTCAGTTTATTTCTCAAGAACAACTAAAAGATCTTCTAGAAAGTGTGGAATTGCCTAAATTACTGACAGAGGCTATCAGTAGTGATGATTTAGAAAAAATTCTTGAAAAACAAATAGAAAAGCTTAAACCGATTCAAGTGAAAGATCTTATTAGAAATATTATTGCAGAACACCTTCAATGGCTTGTTCTTTGGGGCGCTATTTTTGGGATTATTTTCGGAGTTATTTCATTAATTTTATAATTTTTGTTTCTATATACAAAATTTTCAATCTAAAACTCTCATTAAGTCTTGATTTCTCTTAGCGAGAGTTTTATTTTGTAAAAATAAAGTTCATCTTTTATATAAACCATAAATTTGGAAAAAAAATGACCCAACAGGACATATCAATTGAAGCAGTTTTGTCTCAATTAGAAAATCTTGCTCAATCACTTGAAACAGGACAACTTCCATTCAATGAGGCCCTGCAGCAATATAAGCAAGGCTTAACAATGATTGAACAATGTAAGCAATATCTTCGAACTGCTAAATCTGAACTAAAAGAACTCCATGATCAATACATCAATGACGAAGAAGCCTGAGCTTCTTCTTGATGCCAATATTTATTCAACTTTAAAAAAAAGAATTGATTTTATTCTTTTCGAATATGATTTTTCTTTACCTTTAAATCATCCATGGACCCAACAACTCAAATATCCTTTAAGTATTGGTGGTAAAAGAATTAGAGCCATTTTAGCTTATCTAGTCGGATTAGAATTAAAATGCCCTCTTCTTTGCCTGGACAAAATAGCAACCGCTTTAGAATTAATTCACGCCTATTCTTTAGTTCATGATGATTTACCCTCTATGGATGATGACTGCTTTCGACGTGGCGTACCTAGCGCTCATAAAAAATTTGGAGAAGCCTCTGCTATTTTAATTGGAGATGCTTTACTAGCAGAATCTTTTGTTTGTATTAATACTTCCAATCAGTTATCAATAACTTCGAAAACAGAAATTACAAAAGAACTCGCTTTAGCTGCTAGTGGCCGATCTTTGGTTTTAGGCCAATGGCTTGATATTTACAAAATTGCAGAAAATTTATCAGAATTAGAACAATTGCATTCTTGCAAAACAGGCGCCCTTTTTGGATCATCTTTATGCTGTCCAGCCTATTTATCAAATCAAAAAAATATAGCGCCATCTTTAAAAAAACTAGGCTTGAAAATCGGACTAGCCTTTCAAATACAAGATGATATTTTAGATTACTCATCCAGCCCTTTATTAGGAAAAACAGCAGGAAAAGATCAAGCTCAAGATAAAAAAACTTTTGTTTCATTTCTAGGTCTTGAGAAAAGCAAACAGCTCGCCGAAAAACTATATGAAGAGGTCTTATTAAGCTTTCAAGAACTATTCCCGAATTCCAAGAATATTCCTCAATTTATACATCAAATAAAATCAAGACTCTATTAAATAAACACCCACATAAAAAAATCAAATTTATTAGTTAATCCCAATAAGTAAATTATTGAATAATGTTTGCTCTAAAAAAATATCTTCAAAGTATTTTTTCTGTCAGATGATTATTGATTGGAATTATTTATCATTAATTTTAATAATCATAACGTAAATATGTATTGGAAATTTCAAAAAAGTAACTTTTTTGATACTATACCTAAAATTTCAATTCTTTATTAGAAGTTACTTATATGACACATCAAAAAATCGAAGATACTCATTTACGAACTGATTCTAGAAATTTAGAATTAAAATATGTAGGGATTAAAAAGCTATTATATCCTATTAGATTCGATGACATGGGCTATGTTCAATATACCAATGGTATTTTTGATTTAAGTGTTTCTCTTGATGCTCAGCAAAAAGGCGCTCATTTATCTAGATTTGTTGGATTGCTTCAGGAGTATCACTCTAAACAGTCTCTGACTCTTTCATTAGAAAACTTATCTTTATGGCATTTACGAATGCTTAATAGCCTTGAAGCTTCTTATGGGTCTTTTTCATGTTCTTTTTCATTCTTTTTAGAAAAAAAAGCCCCTGTATCAAAACAAGCTGCACTTTTAAAATATGACTTAACACTGACTATTGAAGGATCCAAGCAAGAACCTGAAATTAGTTTTATCTTAAAAGTTCCTGTTACTTCTTTGTGCCCTTGCTCAAAAGAAATCTCAAATTATGGCGCTCATAATCAACGTTCATTCGTAACGGTTTCTGCCACAGCATTGATGCCTTTTAAAATAAAAGATTTAATTCTCTTGATTGAAAAAAATTCAAGCTGCGATATTTATAGTTTACTCAAAAGAACTGATGAAAAAGCGGTGACGGAAAAAGCCTTTGAACATCCAAAATTTTCAGAAGATATTGTCCGCGATATTTACCAAGAAATTAAAACCCTTCCTCCTATTTTGAAAAAAATAAAAATTGAATCAGAACATGAAGAATCAATTCATCATCACAATGCATATTCAATTATTGTAGAGGATTAGTTCATTGAATTTATTGTTTCTTGATTTTATCTCAATGCTTAGCTCTCTTATTTCAAGTTCCCTTCTAGCCAAGGGAACTTTTATTGGCTGGTGGTTCTTTATCAGCGCTTGCTTGTTTAATCTATATTTATATTGGCTGCATGGTGTCTACGGGCATGTTTTTCTTGATATTTTTTATCTTTTAAGTGCTTTTTGGGGATTGTATTCTTGGCATCAAAATAAAAATTTTAAAAAAATTTCGATTTTTTCTAGTATCTTTTCTTTTGTAAGTTGGATGTTTTTATATTCTTTTTGTTTTTTTATCTTGAAAAATCTATCTGGCGCAAATTTTTATTTAGATTCTTTTTCCACTAGTTTAGCGTTAACAGCTTTAATGCTTTCAATTCAACGCTATCCTCAAAGTTGGTTATTTTGGATAGCGCATGATTTAATTAATATTATTATTACTTATAAAATTTCTTTAACTTTTCAATGCATTAAACAAATTATTTATATCTTTATAGGCATTAAAGGATTTTTAAATTGGCAAAAAAAATCCTTAGTGACTCATTAATATCTAGAATGCTTTTGCAATCGCTGTTGTTCTCGTTGCCATTCTCGTTCTTTAATTGTTTCTCTTTTATCGACTGTCTTTTTACCCGAGGCTAAGGCGATTTCACATTTTACAAACCGACCTCCGTCTTTCCAATATAACTTAGTAGGAATCAACGTAAAACCTTGTCTATTAATTAATCCCTCTAAACGATCGATTTGCTTACGACTTAACAACAATTTTCTAGAACGACTTTCTTCATAAAGTAAATGACTTGCAGCAAATTTAGGTGCTTGGATGCGTGCATTTAATAACCATATCTCACCATTTTTAACTAAAGCATGAGCATCTGTTAATTGAGCTTTACCATCTCTTAAACCTTTTACTTCCCATCCTTGTAAAACAATTCCAGCTTCAAATCGCTCGTGAAGATGATAATCGAAATGAGCTTTTTTATGTTGAGCAATAAGATTAGTTGATTGGCTCATTTATATCTCCTTTAAAATATTCCTTAGTTTATCATAAATCAAATAGTTAACTAAAGTCATGAGGATATTTCTTCCTCTTCTATAGATTCCAAATTAGGTAATAATTCTAATAAATCAGCAACTGTCTCTAAATAAAATATTTGTCGATACTGAGACAATCCTGCACTATTCGCCTTAGGTAATAAAATCTTTTTGTAACCGTGCTTTAGAGCCTCTTTCACTCGCTCAGGAGCATATTGAACTGGTCGCAACTCGCCCCCAAGACCAATCTCTCCAAAAATAACAACATCACGAGGTATGATAAAATTCTTTACCGATGAAAAGACTGATGCCAACAAAGCACAATCAGCTGATGTTTCTTGAATTCGCAAACCACCAACAACATTCAAAAAGACATCAAATCTAGATCCTGGCCAATCTCTTAATCGAGATAAGACTGCCAATAACATATTTAAACGAGACCCATCAAAACCAACAACCAATCTTCTTGCCTGATATTGTGGGGAATCGACAACTAATGCCTGAATTTCTGCTAATAATACTCGTGAGCCTTCCCATAAAGCAGTTACAGCTGTTCCTGATGTTGGTTTGGCTTGCCAATTTGTAAATAAAGCAGAAGGATGCAACACTGGCTTGAGGCCTTCTTGTGTCATGCATAAAATACCCAATTCATTAACGGGCCCAAATCTATTTTTAATAGTTCGAAGTAATCGATATCTCCCCTGATCATCGCTTTCTAAATGCAAAACAGTATCCACCATATGCTCAAAAACTTTAGGCCCAGCTAAAACACCCTCTTTATTCACATGCCCAATAATCACAACGGTTGCATGATGTTGTTTGGCATACCTTGTAAGCGCATGCGCACAATGCCTAATTTGATTAACCGATCCGGGGATCTGATCAACATATTGACTATGTAATGTTTGTATAGAATCAATAACAATAACGTCAGGTCGATGCTGTCCTAATAATGTTAAAATTAATTCTAATTCTGTTTGAGCTGCAAGTAAGAAAGAGGCTTGTGATATTTTCATTCGCTCGCCGCGAAGCTTAATCTGACCTAATGACTCTTCACCTGATAAATATAAACATTTTTTAGTTGCCGACAAAGCGCCCATCATTTGCAAGGTTAATGTTGATTTACCCACACCAGGATCTCCTGATAAAACGCATAAAGCTCCAGGAACAAATCCTCCGCCTAAAGCTCTATCTAGTTCCGAATTACCCGAGCTAAAACGAGCGACTGACTCAGCTTGAAGTTCATTATAAGAAATAACCTCTGCAACTTCGCCAGCATAATGACCTAAAGCAGGCTGAGGAGCAGCCACAGTTTCTTGGACAATCGTATTGTACTCATGACAATGCACGCATTGTCCTGCCCATTTGCTAAAAATAGATCCACAGGACTGACAAGCAAATTGCATTTTTATTTTTTTACTCACAAAAACCTCATTTTAGTTTTAAAGTTAAACGTCGATATAAGACATAGTTAAGATATAAGTCATTGATTTATGAGGGTTAATATATTATTAAACACAACAGAAATTAGTCAATCTAGTGCAAATATCTTTGAATTTATTTTATCCACCCCTACATTTGTTCTTAGTGAATGCTATCATGTCAAAAATGCTGGAACATCTTCATTTTATCAAATTAATCCTCCATTCTTATCTCTTCAAGGCCATTTATTTGAAATAAATCATCTCAGGATCGATCCACTGATCCACCCTTCAGAAATATTACCTTTACTAAAACAACACTTAAAAGGTTTTGGTCTGTCAATTCCTCATGAAGAAGAAAATGTTCGCTCTTGCTGGACCTGGCCCGAAACTTTTAAATTAAGAATGACTATTAATAACTATGGCGATTTATTATTTATGAGCCCAACTCATCCTTCACTAAAAATTAAACATAAATAAAATTTTTTAGATCAATTTTATGAACTCTCCAAAAAAAGGTATACTGTCCCAAGATAGTCCTTTTTAAGAGCATATTTTTGAAAACAATCCAAATTCGAGGCGCCAGAACTCATAATTTAAAAAATATATCTCTTGATATTCCAAGAGATCAACTAGTTGTTATTACTGGCTTATCGGGATCGGGAAAATCCTCTTTAGCTTTTGATACTCTTTATGCTGAAGGCCAGCGTCGATATGTTGAATCACTTTCATCTTATGCTCGTCAATTTTTATCGATGATGGAAAAACCCGATGTTGATAAAATTGAAGGCTTATCTCCAGCAATTGCAATTGAACAAAAAACGACATCCCATAATCCTCGATCAACTGTTGGAACTGTCACGGAAATTTACGATTATTTTAGACTTCTATTTGCTAGAATCGGAGTTTCCCACTGTCCAACACATCACCACCCCCTAAAAAAGCAATCTATTGAACAAATAGCTCATAATATTATGAAAAAACCAATAGGAACTAAATTATATTTAGGGGCTCCTATCATTCGAGAAAAAAGAGGAAGTCATGAAGCTGTTTTTGAAAAGCTAGCTCGACAAGGATTAACTCGTGCTTTTTGTGATGGGGTCTTAATTGATATTGATGAACGGCCTCGGCTAGATCCTAAAGTTATTCACTCAATTGATGGAATCATCGATCGAATGATTTTAAAAGAAGACAGCTTAATTCGACTAACAGATTCATTAGAAACTGCTCTAAAAATAGGCGAAGGATTATTAAGCATCATTGAAGTTGATGATTTAAAAAAAACGCATGAACGTGAAATTATTTCTAGCCATCATGCTTGTCCTGATTGCGGATTTTCTTTGCCGGATTTAGAGCCCAGAATGTTTTCTTTTAATAACCCATTAGGATCTTGCCCTAGTTGCGATGGAATCGGATTTGAATATCGTATCGATCCCGAAAGAGCTATTAATCCCTTATTATCACTATCTCAAGGTGCTCTTTGGGGTTTTGACAGACAACATTTATTTTATTATGAATTGCTATGTGATTTTTGCGATCAATATCAGATTAATATCGATCTTCCTTTTAATGAACTAACAGAAGATCAAAGAAATAATTTATTGTACGGGTCTGATTCATGCAAAACCGTCAAAATTAAAAATTCTAAATTTGGAACAAAATCAAGAAATATTCCTTGGGAAGGAGTTCTTAACAATTTAAAAAGAAGATTTAATTCAAGCGAGCAAGAATCTGTCAGAGAACAAATTCGACCTCTTGTTTATTATATGCCTTGTGAGGCTTGTGAAGGCAGCCGATTAAAACCTGAATATCGACATGTTAAAATTGATAATTTAACAATATCTGATTTATGTAGTTGTTCTATCGAAGATTGCTTAAATAAAATAAATGGCTTGATTTTAGCTCCGCAAGAACAACAAATTGCCGAACAAATTATTCAAGAATTGTTGTCTCGTTTAGGTTTTTTAATTAATGTAGGATTAAATTATTTAACACTACATCGACAAGCAGAAACCCTTTCAGGAGGCGAAGCCCAAAGAATTCGATTGGCCAGTCAGATAGGTTCTAAATTAGTTGGTGTCATGTATATTCTTGATGAACCATCTATCGGATTGCATGCTCGAGATAATGAAAAATTAATTAATACCATTAGATCGTTAGTCGATCTTGGAAATACTGTTATCGTGGTAGAGCATGATGAAGAAGCAATTCGATGCGCCGATCATGTTATTGACGTCGGTCCAGGGGCTGGGCGATACGGCGGGCATATTATTGCCCAAGGAACTCCTTCTGATATTGAGAAAAATCAAGAATCCTTAACAGGCCACTATCTCTCAGGAAAAAAAAGCATCACTTCTCCAGGAATTAGACTAAAACCTTCAAATCAATTTCTAAAAGTTTATCAAGCATCAGCTCATAATTTAAAAAAGGTAAATATCCAAATTCCTATCGGATTATTTACCTGCATTACCGGTGTTTCTGGCTCAGGTAAATCTACCTTAATTAATAGAACGCTTTACCCTTATTTAGCTCACAAATTAAACCATGCCTTCTTACCGAATAAATTAGCTGTTGGAGGCTTCGAAGGCTTAGAACATCTAGATAAAGTTGTTTCTATCGATCAGCAACCTATTGGTCGAACTCCTCGATCAAATCCAGCGACTTATACAGGATTACTAACCCCTATCAGAGAACTGTTTGCACAAACAGAGCAAGCTCGGTCTTTAGGTTTTAAACCAGGTCGCTTTAGCTTTAACGTTCAAGGTGGCCGATGTGAACAATGTGAAGGAGATGGTGTTATTAAGGTAGAAATGCATTTTTTATCTGATATTTATGTGACTTGTTCTTTATGTAAAGGTCAACGATACAATGAACAAACCTTAAGTGTTCATTATAAAGGTAAAAATATTGCGCAAATTCTTAATATGAGTGTTGATGAAGGTGTTGAGTTCTTTGAACATATTCCATCAATTGCAAAAAAGCTACAAACTCTTCAAAAAGTTGGACTGGGTTATATTACCTTAGGGCAAAATGCAACAACACTATCAGGTGGAGAAGCGCAACGAATTAAGTTATCGAAAGAACTTTCTCGTCGCGATACAGGACAAACGATTTATATTTTAGATGAGCCCACAACAGGTTTGCATTTTGAAGATATTGTTCACTTATTACAAATTTTATTTGACCTTCGAGATAAAGGGAATACTATCTGCGTTATTGAGCATAATCTTGATGTTATTAGATGTGCTGATTGGATTATCGATATGGGCCCTGAAGGCGGAGATAGAGGCGGATATGTCTTGGGCGAAGGGACGCCTGAAGAAATCGCTAAAATTAATCAAAGTTATACTGGTCATTTTTTATCAAAAATGCTTAAATAATCAAACATGGATAAAGAACTATGTAGGTTCTATTCAAAATTCATGATACGATTACTTAGCATAAAAATTTATAGGGGGCCATCGTGGCACGAGGTGTCAATAAAGTTATTCTTATCGGTAATTTAGGAACCGATCCAGATGTTCGTTACTTAGCGTCAGGCGATCCTGTGGCGAATATATCTATTGCAACATCTGAAACATGGAAAGATAAGCAAACCGGTCAACAACAAGAGCGAACTGAGTGGCATCGAGTTGTTATTTACGGAAAAATGGCCGAGATTGCTTCTAAGTACATGAAAAAAGGTACAAAAGTATATATTGAAGGAAGTCTTCGTACTAGAAAATGGCAAGATAAGTCTGGACAAGATAAGTACACAACTGAAATTGTTTGTAATGATATGCAGTTGATCGACTCTAAAGGTTCAAGCTCCTCCGAGAATCGTCCTCATGAAATGAATGATTCTTATGAGATGATGGATAAAAGAACTGGCTATTCAAATAACTTTGCATCCAGTCTTGAATCAACTGATTTAGACGATGAAATCCCGTTTTAATTGATTCAATTTAGTTAAAGGCAGCAACAGTATTGTCAGCTGCCTTTATAACCTATTAAAGATTGTATTTCTTCCATCCATGCGCTAAGAAATTTTGAGTTTTAGATTTATTATACTCTGAACCCAACTCGGCATCCTCTCGAATAATTTTCTTAAAATCTTGACGCTTATCCTGCAACACGCTTGCCAATTCTTTTAATAATGCTGCTTTTTCTGGATTTTTGACTTTCATTTCCTCTGCATGTTTTTCTAAATATCGCTGATAATCTCTCATTTTATGAATTAAAGAAAAATCAAACTGACCATGATTGGTTTTAAATCGATGACTCAATTGATCATCAAACTTAACCTCTAACTGCTCGATAAAATCTTTTAGCTCGTAAAAGCGCTGAGAATGTTTTTCATTTTCTGAGGCAGCAAAAGTAATAAGCTCTGCTAATTTATGTTGAGAAGGAAGTAATGTTCCTTTTTTAGAAGAAATCATATCTAACCAATTATCCGGAATTTCAAACGAAGCCTCTTGAGAGACTCCAATTTGAGTAGGTTTAATATAATGTAAAAATGAAATTGATATATTTCTTTTATCTTCTGGGGTCAAATTAGCCTTAACCGCATTCTCCAGTCCATTTTTATGTTCTTCTTGCAAACTAGGAATAGAAACTTCATCTAATGTTTGTTTAGCATTATATAATTCAACTAGCACACCCTGAACATGCTCTAGCGACTTAGTTGGATTGCCTTTTAAATAGTCAGTCAGTAAATTTATCACAACTGTCTGCAGACTCTGATCTTCCCCCTCTTTTCGATAATCATAAATCGAACTATGTGAAAAATTAACTAATTGAGCAAAAATATCAGATCGCAAACTTTGATTATTATTAATTTTATCAATAAGATGCTTTTTAACTATATCCATGCATTCTGTTTTTTCAGGAATATCTGATGACAGTATGTCAGCCTTGAATAAATGATTTAAAAGAATTTCACCTTTCTTTCTCTCTTCGAGCGAAGTTGATGGTGAAAGTGTTTTAATGATCAAACCTTCGACTAAAGGTTTGATTATCTTTTTGATATAATTAGTATTAAGTCCGCTCAAACTATCGATTTTAAACTCACCGAGATTATCAATAATTTGTTTTAGTTGCTCAAGAACTTTATTTTCTTTTTCTGTTATTTGCTTTAATCGAGCATGAACTAATTGGTGATAAATACTTAATGGCGGTACAGATTGATCTCCAGGAGTGCTGTTTATCGCATCACTTAACTTGCCACAATCTTCTTGTGAGCAATTTTCTTTTTGCAAGTCATCTAGCTTATCTATTAAATCTGTAAAATTCGGCCAAAGAGCACGAATACTGCCTTGTATAGTATGAAAATTCTCTAAAACTAAATTTTCTTGATTAGAGACCGCCCAACTTTGTTGAAGAATACTCTGTAAACTCAATGTTAAATATTTTATTTCATCTGCTTGAATCAGCTCTGCTATATCTAATGGGGTCTGTGATCCCAACTCTGTTTTAAATTTTTTATTTAACTCTTCAAGACCATATAATTGAGAAAGATAATTCATAAACACTGTATCAACACATCGATCAATAAGTAATGGCTGTTTAAGCGCCTCTTCTTTCAATTGCTCTTTGAGAGAATCAAATTGAATCTTAAAGTCAGGATTAAGTGCTAATGATCCATCGTTTACCATCAGTTGGATGGTAGATAATAAATTTAAATCAGCAATCAGCTCCTGCCTAAAAGTTACAATATCTATTTCATTGTTTTTATAAGCTTCTGTATAAGCATGATATGCTGTTTGAATATCCATGAAGAGATCAAAGGTATTATTAGCAATCAAGTTCGCCAACTCCGCTTGATCAACATCACTCATATTTCGATCTTTAACATTTTTGAATAACTTCAATTCTGAAAAACATCTATTCATTAAAACCACAGGAGTTTCATTTTTTTCTGATTTAATTTTTTCTTTAAATGATTGAAATAAAATATCTAATTTCGATTCACTTAATTTACTATCAGGCTTTCTTAAGTTTTTTAATTCTTGATAAAATTCATGTGCAAGTTGAAATTTATTCTTCGAGGAGAAGTCTTCTTCTATCCCCCCCTTGCTTGCATCTTTGACCATAGCGATTAATGGGACTAGTTTGCCTACTTGTTGTTGAGCCATAGTTCGATATTGTGAAGCAGCGTATTCTTTTGCTTTCATTTTTACAAGGCTTGATGCTAAATAATATAAATCAATACTTTTATTAGGATCGTTATTAATTTCACTTATTTTGCCCAAGAAATCTTCATCTGTACGCAACTGGCTGTATGTTGATTCTAACTTCGTTTTAACTTCAGGTTTGATATCCGAAAATTTTAAGGCACCTTGTATATAATGCTCTTGATTTATATTGATGCCGCTTTTGCCACCTGATAATTGCGGGAGGTTATCGGGATTTCCCAAAATTCCTTTAAGAACGTCAGCAATCTGACCAATAGCAGTAAAAGAAGCCAGTATCCTCCTTATAGATTCATCTTCTCCATCCATCGACAACATATTAATATGTAAATTTTGTCCAAGAATTTTTCTTATTGATGATTCTATAAAAATATCAAAACTTATACAGCTTAGTACTGATTCTTCATATCCATTATCAATTATTGATAGGGCCAATGACGGTGTAATTTGTTGAACATAATTCTCTACAGCATTTTGGATTACTCCAGCTATAGTGTTAAATAATTCAACATCTATTGCCAGAGGCTCTCCTGACTGTCGCTCTTCTTCAAGAGCAAGATTTAAATATTTTTCAACAGTCAATGAATACTGATCAAAAAGAATTAACAGATCTTCTTTTGTTGATAATGCTGTTTGATTAAATTTAAATTTAATCGCAAGATCTTTATAGCAATCAAGATTTGCTTTTAACTTATTAACTCTAGTTTGTAAAAGATCTGAGCCTGTCAAAATTTGATTATTAATTTTTAGTAATTCATTACTTGATTGACTAATGGATTCTCGCAACTCTTCAATCTTACTTAACTGATCCAAATCACCCTGATTGCCATTACGTATAAAATCTCGTACGCTTGTATTGATTGTGTTTAATTCATTCTCTATATGAAAAAAAAGGTTTTTGAACGCGTGATTATATTGCCATCTATCATCCTCTGAAAGTTTATCCGCTATTGGGATATCTTTTAAATGAGTTATTAATTCTTTTAATGCAGCCTGTACCTGCAGAGGAGTCTCATATTTTTGAGGCGTGAAATCACCCACTCGTTGAGCAAAATCTGTAATTGACAATTGACTTGCTTTTAAATTAATAGTCTCAAAAATATCTTGCACCTGCGCTTGCTGCAGATAATGAGATCTAACAAAACTTTCCAAATCATCTTTTATTTCTTTCAGTTTTTGCAAATCAACTGATCTATCTACTTCTTCTGATAAATAAGCCTTTAAATTCTGAATAGCTGCTTGGCTTATTTGGGGACTCGTATCTTGCACCTTATGTGTATCAACCATTTGGACCATATCTTGATGAGCCATTTCTATGAAATTTACAATTGCTTTTTTAGTTACCAGTGCATTGAAAATATTTCCTTTTTGCTCAAATAGCTCAAGTGGAATATGTTCATAAAAATTTCGAATTATTTGATTAAAACTTTGATTCAACTCAATCTTTTTTTGATCGTCTCCAGTTGCTTTAAATAAATTTTCGTAAGCTTTTTTGAAATTTTTAAGCTTGTTAAAACACTCTTGACTTGCCAATGATTTATCACGTTCAATATACTGTTCAATCTCAGTGATAAACAGAGACAACTCAGTCAATGCCTGCGCATAGTTAGATTGCGGGTCTTTTTTAAAATAAGAGAACATATCGATTATTATATTTTTAATCCTATTACTGATATCGTCAAATCGTTAAATTACTTCAATCAAAATAATAGGTTTGTTTCAAATAATATCGCTACTCATCGGACCTACGATTATATATAAACCAAAGAGCCGGCATTAATAAGCCGTAAAAAATAAATTGCACTCCAAATACAGCTACAGGATAAGCCGCATAAGCAACAGCTCCTCCACCAAAACTCATCGCTAAATACTGAATTGTTGAGTACAATCCAATCATCGCTCCGCGCTTACCTTTCATATAAAGCGTTAATAATGAAGGTAATGTTGCTTCTAATAAAAGCAAGATAAAAAATATCATCAAAATATAATACTGATATAAATAAATTTTATTATTAATAATCTGATTTAGATACGCTGTTGCAATAAAGAAAAAAATGATAGCTGTTATACAATATATTAAAATTAATCTAAAATTTCTTTTAGCTAATGGATAAAGACTCAATAAGAAGGCATAACAGAAAAGATTTCGATAAGTTAAAGATGGATTGTCAGATACTAATAAAGGATAACAACCAAAAAGATATGATTGTAAAAAATGAATCATAAACGAAGCTGAAAATATCAAAAAAATTGGGGTTGAAAAAGACATCTTATCTTTCTCTTGAGGTATCGATAACTTAATTTCCTTAACCCTATAAGAGCCAGCTAATCCGACAAACGTTAAGACAGCTATCATCAAGAAAATATTCTTAGGCTCACTATAGTTAGAAAATACTGGCGCTATCAAAAAACTTAACCCGAAACTTAGGACTATCGCCATACCTACTAAATAAAAGTTCAATTGAAACTTTTCACCTTTTGCAGAATCAGCTAAAAAAGCTTGTGCAGTTGCCCCGATAGCACCAGAGCCTTGTAAAACCCTTGCAATAACGAGGCTTAATATACTATTTGAAAATAATCCAATAATTGAGCCAATACCAAATAACAATAAACCAACCCTAATAATAAATAATCGACCCCATTTATCAGATAATGCTGATAAGGGCCACTGAAATATGGCTTGAGAAAGGCTATATGAAAATGTTAACAAGCTAATTGATGCAGGAGTAACCGGTAAAGATAGGCTTTCAAGAAGTGGTTTAATTAATGGAATTAATGAGAATAAACCAAACATTCTTATAAAGAATATAAAAGGAACAAAAAGCCAGACTGGCATCATTTTTAAGATAATTTAGGATTTTTATGCAATATAATCGTGTAGAGCAACAAAAACAAGAGAGAAGTTAACTTAAGCCCCAATATTTGAGGCTTAAGTAGTAGTGCAGAATTAACCGACTTTAACCATGTCAACTAATTGAACATAAGCGACAGGCGCCGCATCAGTTGCACGATAACCAGCTTTAAGAATACGAGTGTATCCACCTGGTCTGTTTAAAGAAGCTGGACCAACTTTATCAAAAAGCTTGGTCACTGCTTCTTTATCGCGAAGCTGATCAAATGCCTGACGACGATGTACTAAAGAATCAACTTTAGCAATAGTAATTAATGGCTCTACATAACGACGCAATTCTTTTGCTTTAGGCAAAGTAGTTTTAATGCAATCGTGAGTAATCAATGCAACGCAAAGACTGCGGAACAATGCTTTACGAGCAGAAGCGTTTCGGTTAAAACGACGTAAACGTTTTCTATGGTTCATGAAAAATTATCTCCAAAATTCTTAGCTAGCATCACTGGTTTTTAATTCAGCAGGAGGCCAGTTAGGTATTGTTAAGCCTAAGTTTAAATTATGGCTTTGTAAAACTGATTTGATCTCATTCAGAGATTTACGACCTAAATTCGGTGTCTTTAACAAATCAATTTCACTACGCTGAACTAAATCACCAATATAATAGATATGCTCAGCTTTTAAGCAATTTGTTGAACGAACTGTTAGATCTAAATCTTCAATAGGACGCAAAAGAATTGCATCAAATTGATTTGCTTTAGTTTTTGAAGAGCCTGTAAATGCCTCATCCAACTTAACAAAAGCTTCTAATTGCGATACTAAGATCGTTGCTGATTGGCGAATAGCCTCATCAGGAGAAATTGTTCCATTTGTTTCTAACTCAAGGACCAATTTATCAAGATCAGTTCTATTATCCACGCGAGTTTGTTCAACTGTATATGAAACGCGCTCAATCGGAGAGAAAGATGCGTCTAAATATAAACGGCCGATTTTGATTCCTTCACCATCTTCAAGTTCTAGCTGTTTTTTATAAACAGCTGCAGGGACGTAGCCCGTTCCTTTCTTAACAAGGAAACGTCCAGAAACAGTTCTATCTGAAGTAATAGTTAGGATAGGAAGATCTGCATTAGAAACTTTAACTGATGATGGGAATGAAAAGTCTCCCGCTTTTACAGTTAAAGGTCCTTTGAAGTTAAAATCAACCCAGACATTCTCAAGTGGCCCAATATCAACATTAATTGATTTGAAATTAAGAAGAATATTTAAAACATCTTCATAAACGCCATCCATAGCAGAAAACTCATGCTGCACGCCATCTATTTCAACTTCAGTGACGCAAGAGCCCACTAATGATGATAACAAAATGCGACGAAGTGCATGACCTAATGTATGACCAAAGCCACGCTCAAGAGGTTCGAGCGTCACTTTAGAACAGAAATCGTCTTTTTTTTGGATCTTAATTTCATTAGGTTTTAACAGATTCAAATGAAGACTCATGGTATCAACCCCCACCATTCAGATTATTTAGAATAAAGCTCGATAATCAAGTTTTCGTTAATATTTTGAGGAAGTTGTTCTCTATCTGGTAGATGAGATACTTCAACTTTGAATCCTTGATGATCGATTTTTAACCATGAAAGTTCTCCTGCTTGTTCAGCATGGCCTTCCATTGCATTCAGAATACGTGATTGATTACGTGCTTTATTTCTAATAGCAACAACATAACCTTCTTGAACTAAGAATGATGGGCAATCAACAACAACGAAATCTCTGCCTGGACGAGCAACTTGAACTGCTCTGTGGCTTACTAACTGACGAGCTTCTGCTAATGTAGTTGCAAATCCAGCCTTGTAAATAATATTAACAAGACGAATTTCAAGCAAACGTAGTAAGTTTAGACTTGTCTGTCCTTTCATTTGTGATGCTTTATCAAACAATTTACGGAATTGATGTTCTTTTACATTTCCGTGAATTAAACGTAGCTTTTGTTTTTCAGCTAACATGTTTGCGTAATCAGATCCTTTCTTACGATTAGGGCCATGCTGACCTGGTGGGTTTGCATTACGAGCCTTAGTTGTAAGAGCGACTGTTTTAATTCCAGAAATTGTTAAATCGCGAAATTTACGAGCATCGCGACATAATGGTTTTCTAGATGAAGAAATTTTTGCCATGGTAATCCTCGATAAAAATTATTGACGACGTTCGTTCGGTGGTGTGGTTCCATTGAATGGAATACCAGTAACATCGGAAATCGAAATAATCTTGAGAACGGAACAGGCAGCTCTGATTGCAGCTTCACGGCCAGGACCTGGACCCCAAATACGGATTTCGCCAGTTTCCACTTTAAACATTTCTTTTGCTAGTTGGCATGCTTTTGTAGCAGCTACTTGTGCAGCATGTGGTGTACTTTTTCTAGAACTTTTATAATTACAAGTTCCAGCGGTTTCTTGTGTAAGTGTATTACCTTTAGCATCAGTGACAGTAACTTTTGTGTTATTGAATGTCGCTCTGATACATACTCTTACATGATCAACAACTTTTTTAACTTTTGGTGCCATATGTATTTACCTACAGATTATTTCTTCTTATCTTTGCTAAAATCAACGATCACGCGTTTTGAGCCACGATGACGTTTACAAGTTTTAGCGTTGGTACGTGTTCTTGAATTAATAGGTAAACCCATTAAATGACGTAGACCACGGTATGTTCTGTTATCTGTTAATTTTTTCTTTTCAAGTTTCAACAAATTACGGAGCTCACCCTCAACAACATACTTTTCAACTTCAGCACTGATAGCTTTCACTTGTTCATCAGTAAGATCTAGTGTCTTAGTTTGAAGATCAATGTTTGTGTTAGCGCAAATTTCAAGCGCTCTTGTTGTACCGATACCGAAAATATCAGTCAAGGATATTGGAACTCGCTTCTTTAAGCGCAAGCTTACACCTTGAATACGAACTTCTCTTTGTGCCATTTATAGAACCCTCACTAAGTACACTTACCTTGACGCTGTTTATGTCGTGGATTTTTCTTGCAGATAATAAAGACAATTCCTCTGCGACGGACCACTTTACATGAACCGCAGATCGTCTTAACCGAAGACCTAACTTTCATAACAACCTCTCATTCTTCTACATCACAGACTAATCATGTTAATCTGTTCTTTTTTGGTTGATAACGTTTTAGAACATTTTCATATTGAGCCGAAAATAAATTTGTTTGGATTTGTGTAAAGAAGTCCATCACAACAACTGCTACAATAAGTAAAGATGTTCCGCCAAATGAAAATGGAATCGTGCCAAAATAATTTAATATTTCCGGTAATAATGAAACCGCAGCAATATAGATAGCACCTAATAGTGACAAACGAGTCATAATGGTTTCTATATATTGAGCAGTGCTTAACCCTGGCCGTATTCCTTGAATTACACCACCTGATTTTTTTAAGTTTTCAGCTATTTCACTAGGTTTGAAAACTACAGATGTGTAATAAAATGCAAAAAACACAATAGCAATTGTAAAGACTACCATAAATGTAGGTTTACCGGAAGATAAATTTTCCTGAATAAATGAAAGAATTTTATTATTGCTATTGTAATTAAAAAATTGTGCGATGGTGGCTGGAGCTAATACTAAACTCGAAGCCAAAATTGATGGCATGACGCCTACCATATTTATTTTCAATGGTAAATCAGAGCGTTGCTGTGCAACTGCACCTGCAGGACCTGTTGAGGCACGTCTAGCATAATACACAGGTATTTTTCTTTGAGCTTTTTCAACAAAAACTATGGCATATAATGCAGCTAATAGTAAAAGTACTGAAAAAGCAAATGTAGCAAAAGATAAAGTTCCATATCGGATGCCGTCCATTGAACGACCTAATACCGCTGGTAATCCTGCTACAATCCCTGTGAAAATGATCAATGATGTTCCTTGTCCAAGTCCCTTTTCAGATATTTGCTCTCCAATCCACATCAAAGTCATTGTGCCGGTAACCAAAGTTAAAATAATTACAAAAATGGCCAATGGGTCATGTGATACTAAAACTCCATTATTTTTTAATAGATTTAGCATTCCAAAACCTTGAAGGGTAGCTAATGCAATCGTGCCAACTCGGGTATAGAAAGATAATTTTCTACGTCCGCCATCGCCTTCTTTTTTGAGTTGTTCAAAATAAGGATGAAAACTCCCCAATAATTGAATAATTATTGAGGTGTTAATATACGGCATAATTCCTAATGTAAAGAGGGATAATCGAGATAAAGCCCCCCCTGAAAAGGTGTTAAATAATCCAAACAATGTATTTGAAGAGTCAAATAACCGAGATAGTTCAGATGGATTGACACCTGGGATAGCAATAAATGAACCTAATCGATAAACTAACAATGCAATAAATAGGTATTGTAGCTTCGATACCAGCTGCGACAAACCTTTCATATTTGGAATCATGCTCATACAATATCCTTATCCTTGAGCTTGTTCAACATCAACTAAGAAGCGACGAGCGCCTGCAGTTGCATATAATCCTGAAATCTTTCTTGTTGACTCAATTTCTTGGTCAAAGATTACACGAACAGTTTTAGTTGAGTGTCTAATCAAATCGAAGTCTCTTAATAAATCAAGAGTAATGACCACATCTTCATTAAATCCAGCAATTGTGCTTAATAAAATTTCTTGAGTATGTGTATTAACTTTTGATCTAAAACCACGTTTTGGTAGTCTTCTGTAAAGAGGCATTTGACCGCCCTCAAAAGCAGCTTTCGCTGACCCTCCTGAACGTGCTTTTTGTCCTTTATGTCCACGAGCACAAGTTTTACCAATACCTGAGCCAGTACCACGACCAACTCTTTTTGGTTTATGTCTTGAGCCTAATGCTGGAGAAAGAGTATTTAAAAACATTTAGATTTCCTCCACCAAAAGTAAATAACGCACTGCGTTAATCATCCCTAAATTTTCAGGGGTGGCAAGAACTACAACACTATGGTTAATTTTACGTAGACCTAGACCACGAACGCTTTGCTGATGATTTTTCAAGCGGCCAATTAAACTTTTGACCAATGTAATCTTAAGCTGTTTCACTTTGCGCCTCTCCAACTAGTCTTGACACAGGAATGCCTCTTTTCTCTGCAACATGGAATGGTGACTGCATGGACTCTAATGCTTTAAATGTCGCATGAATCACATTCATTGCACGTGTTGAACCGAAACATTTTGCTGAAATGTTTTGAATTCCCATCACTTCGAAAATTGCACGCATTGGGCCACCAGCGATGATACCAGAACCTTGTGCTGAAGGACGAATTGTTACTTTTGTTGCGCCGTGTGTTGCTTGAAGCTCATGGAATACTGTTCCATTATTCAAATGTACACGGATCATGTTTTTCTTCGCCATTTCAGTTGCTTTACGAATTGCATCTGGAACTTCACGAGCCTTTCCACGACCATAACCTACGCGACCTTGGCCATCACCAAGAACGACAACAGCAGCGAAACGGAAGTTTCTACCACCAGAAACTACTTTTGCGGTACGAATAACGCAAATAAGCTTTTGGTTGTATTGCCCATCTTGGGCTTCTTTTGAACGTTGTGCTTGTTCTGCCATGATTACACCTCAATACCTTCTTCACGAAATGCTTCAACTAAAGCTTTGACACGTCCGTGGTAAGCAAAACCTGAACGATCGCATGCTACTTTGGTTACGCCGTTTTCTTTTGCTTGTTGAGCTAGTAAACGACCAACTTGTTGAGCCTTCTCTGTTTTTGTGCCTTCAGCATCACGCATTGTTAAAGTGCTAACATGAGCTAAAACTTTTCCACCATCAAGCACCATTCCGTAGATATGTTGCGAACTACGATGGATTGTTAAACGGATTCTGCCGATTTGAGCGACCTGACGCTTGATAATAAAGCGCGTCTTTGCTGCTCTTCTAAGGCGAGCTTTCTTTTTCTCGTGCATTTTATTATCCTCGATTATTTCTTCTTCTTAGTTTCTTTCAATACAACGACTTGGCCCTTAATCAAGATACCTTTTCCTTTATAAGCATCACGCTTACGGAAACGTCGAATAATTGCAGAAGCCTGGCCTAACGCATGTTTATCGATAGACTCCAAAACGATTTGGGTTGGAGCTGGGACGGTAACTTTGACATTAGCAGGGACAACATACTGGTCATCGTGTGACTTACCTAATGTTAAAACTAAGACGTTCTTACCATCGATAACTTTTAATGCTGCTTTATAACCTGTACCTTTCAATTCAAGTTCTTGCTTGAAAGGTTGTACTAAACCTTTTAAATGAGAACGAGAAATAGAGATAGCTGTACCTAAGTGAGCAGCTGCTTCTGGAGTCTGAACTTCAGGAACAAATGTTAAAATTTGATTTTCATGAACAGCTTTGAGCAAGTTGCTATGCTTAAGCGAAAGCTTCTGATTGTTTTTCTCAAAAGAAACAACGCTATTTTTTACATCAATAGCAATGTTAATGCCTTTAGTATTAAGTTCTGTTCTTTCTAAACGTGACAACATATTCTTAACCTCTTAATAGACATTACAAATAACTTCACCACCAACACCTAAAGCGGCTGCTTGTGTCGCAGTCATAATGCCTTTTGATGTAGTGACAATTGAAATACCTAACCCACCTAAAACAACAGGTAACTGATCTTTAGATGCGTAGTATTGACAAGAAGTTTTTGAAACTCTTTTGATATGGTCAATAACAGGCTTAGTTGCATGATATTTTAATAATACGACTAATGTTTTTTTACCATTCTCTTCAGAAACTTGATAATCACGAATATAACCTTCTGATTTCAATACTTCTGCAATACCAACTTTAATTTTTGATGCAATGACTTGAACAATTTTCTTACCAGCGCGTTGAGCATTCCTGATTCTTGTTAGAAAGTCTGCAATTGGATCTTGTAAACTCATTTATAATACTCCTTACCAACTTGCCATTACGAAACCAGGCAGGCAACCTTCCATTACCCAATTTCTAAACAGTGCACGGCATACACCCACTTTACGATAAGTACCGCGTGGACGACCTGTGACTGGGCAACGATTACGCGCACGAACATAGCTAGAATCTCTAGGCAATTTTTCAATCTTAGATTGAATTTCGAATTGTTTTGACAAATCACCTGCTGCAGCGACAAGTTCATTTTTTAATGATTCACGCTGTTCAAAGTGTTTATTAATCAAAAGTTCTCTTTTGTTGTTGCGACGAACCCAACGGTTTTTACGAGTTTTCTTTTTTGTAACTAACATTTGTAGAACTCCTACTTTTCAGTCTTCATGACGCCACGGAATGGGAAGTTGAATGATTTCAACAATTCAAAGGCGTGAGAATCAGTCTTAGCTGATGTGTTAATTGTCACATTCAACCCAGATACGTTTGGATCTAATTCATCAAGATCAATTTCTGGAAATACTAGTTCTCTGAATGAAAAGTTGAAGTTTCCACGACCATCGAAGCCTTTAACTGGAATACCACGGAAATCTCTTACACGAGGAAGAACAATATTCACCACTCTGTCTAAAAATTCGTACATTTTTTCACCACGTAGAGTTACTTTAACTCCCATTGGCCATCCTTCACGAATTTTAAAGCCTGCGATTGATTTTTTAGCCTTGGTAATAACTGCTTTTTGTCCGGCAATTCTTGATAAGTGATCAACAGCAACTTGAACAATTTTTTTATCAGTCGACATGTTACCAACACCAATGTTCAGTGTTATCTTCTCAAGAGCTGGCACCTGCATGATATTTGCTAAACCTAATTTTGACTGCAATTCCTGATGGATTTTGTCTTTAAAAAGTTGTTTTAAACGTGCCATTATTAACCCTCTACTTTCTTAGATGAACGCTTTTCAATCTCAAGACCGGTTGACTTATAACGACGAGTCTTTTTACCATCTTCAATCGCAAAGCGAATTTTATCAGCTTTTTGTGTTTGAGGATTGAAAATAGCTACGTTGGATGAATGAATCGAACCTTCGATTTTCTTCAAGCCGCCTGCGATATTCAGTTGTGCATTAGGTTTCTGATGCTTAGTTTGCATATTGCAGTTTTCAACGATGTATCTAAGACCGGTTCTTGTCCTAATTTTTTTCTTTAATAAGCCTTTTTGGCCTTTCGCGCTGCCGCTAATAACGATGACTAAATCCCCGAGTAGGAACTTATCATCAGCTGGAGCTTTTACAACGCTTGCATTTTTTTGTGATAAATTCATGAGAAAAACCCCTTATAATACTTCTTGCGCTAAAGAGATGATTTTCATAAAATCTTTACGCAATTCGCGAGTTACAGGTCCGAAGATCCTTGTTCCGATTGGTTGACGTTGGTTGTTTAACAACACAGCTGCATTCCCATCAAAACGAATAACAGATCCATCTTCTCTTCTCACTGCATGGCGTGTACGGACGACAACTGCAAAGCAGACATCCCCTTTCTTTACACGACCTGTTGGAATTGCATCCTTAACAGCTACTCGAATAACATCACCGACAGCAGCGACGCGTTTTTTTGAACCACCTAGTACTTTTATGCACTCTACAATTCGCGCACCTGAATTATCAGCAACTTCAAGTCTTGTTTGAGGTAAAATCATAAGTAACCCCTTATAATTGTTATCAATACTTTAATATTTAAAGAACCTGTTCTAGTTCCCATGTTTTGGTCTTAGACTTTGGTTTGCATGAACGAATCACGACTCTATCACCCACTTTTGCAGTGTTGTTAGCATCATGAACAGTCATTTTGGATGTAATCTTCATGGTTTTTCTATATTTCGCATGACTTTTTAGAAAAAGCACGGAGACTTTAATAGTTTGTGTTGAGCAGCAACGGGTAACAACACCTGTTAGTGTTTTAGCGTGCTTTTGTTCAGTGTTCGCAGTCACGATACTACCTCACTTTTTTCATTTAATACAGTAAGAATCCTAGCAATTTGCTTCTTGATCTTGCCTAACATTGATGTGTTTTTTGTGTCGTTCATATTCATTTTCATGCGTTGAACTGCTTCTGCACGATACAATGTTGCGAGCTTTTCAAGAGATTGCTCTTTAGTCATCTCTCTAATTTCGCTAATTTTCATTTAAAACTCCTGAGAATAGACGGTGTAGCCGACTGACTACACACAGACTATCTGATAATGCTAAATATTCTAACGTAAAGATAAGATTATCTCTAGTTTTTTTATCAAAGAATCATCATTAATACACTGAGTTAGCGCATTAACTTTCGACAATGACGGTTGAAACAGATAACTTAGCACCAGCTAAACGAAGTGCTTCACGTGCAACCATTGGATCAACTCCACCGATTTCGTAAAGAACACGGCCAGGCTGTACTAGCGCTACCCAATATTCTACGTTACCTTTACCACTACCTTGACGAACACCAAGTGCCTTTTCAGTAATTGGCTTATCAGGGAATATTCTAATCCAAATCTTTCCGCCTCTTTTAATCTTTCTGTTAATCGCACGACGAGCAGATTCGATTTGACGTGAACTGATTTGGCCATGAGTTGTCGATTTCAACGCAATGGTACCAAATGAGATTTGGTTCCCTGTTTGCGCTAGACCGTAATTACGACCTTTATGCTGTTTGCGATATTTAGTACGTTTTGGCTGTAACATCTTAACACCTTAATATTTTAAATTTGTTCTTTATCAAGAACTTCGCCTTTAAAAATCCAAACTTTGATACCAATAATACCATAAGTAGTTTTTGCTTCAGCGATATGGTAATCAATGTTTGCACGAAGTGTGTGTAAAGGCACGCGACCTTCTCTATACCATTCGCGGCGAGCAATCTCAGCACCACCTAATCTACCTGAAACAGAAATTTTAATTCCTTCTGCACCAAGCTTCATAGCGTTAGTTACAGCACGGCGCATTGCACGACGGTACATAACACGGTTTTGAATTTGTTCTGCAACAGATTCAGCAACAAGACATGCATCAACTTCTGGCTTTTTGATTTCTTCAATATTGATATGAACAGGAACGCCCATTAATTTTGAAATCTCAGCTTTTAATCTTTCAATATCTTCACCTTTTTTACCAATTACAACGCCTGGACGGGCAGTGTGAATAGTAATCAAAGCATTGTTTGCTGGACGATTGATTTGAATTTTTGAAATCATTGCGCCAGGATAACGTTTCATGATGAATTTTCTAACCATCATGTCGCTGAAAACAAATGTTGAATAATCCTTAGAATCTTTATACCAACAGGATTGGTGTTTAAAGATCTTACCTATGCGAAATCCAACTGGATGAACTTTTTGTCCCATGGTAACTCCCCTACCTGTATTATGGTTGAACTCTAGAAACTACAACGCGGATGTGACTTCTCTTTTTGAGAATTTGGTTCGCGCGACCTTTAGCTCTAGGAAGCATACGCTTCATTCTGATTCCTTGGTCAACTTGAATTGTTTCAACAATTAATGAACCAATATCTTCATTGCCGTTGTGTTCTGCATTTGAAACTGCAGAATTAACAACCTTCAAAAGAATCTTTGCGCCTTTTTTAGGAACAAAAGACAGCATTTGAATCACATGAGCAACAGGCTTTCTGGTTAGTTTCAAATCATTCACGATTTTTCTTAGTTTTTGTTCAGAAATTAATGAATTTCTTAATAGTGCCGAATACTGCATCGTTTTCACCTATGATCATTACTTAGTTTTTCGATCACCAGAATGACCACGGAATGTACGAGTCTTAGCGAATTCACCAAGCTTGTATCCTACGAGATCTTCGGTAACCAACAGTGCGATAAAATCTTTACCATTGTGAATCATCATCGTTACACCAATAAACTCTGGAATAATGGTGGAACGGCGTGACCATGTTTTAATAACTGTACGAGTTGTTTTCGTAGCTTTTTCTTTCGCTTTAATCACTTTTTCAAGTAGCGCTGGACTTACATATGGTCCTTTTTTAATGGAACGTGCCATACTTATTTCTCACTTAAACTTTTTTAGCTAAATGACGTGAACGGACAATCATCGAATTATTTTTATTACGACGAGTACGTGTACCTTTTGGTAGACCTTTTGGCGAGCAAGATGGACGACCACCTGATGTACGGCCTTCACCACCACCTAATGGGTGATCGACTGGGTTCATAGCAACACCACGAACTGTAGGACGAATACCTAAACGACGCTTACGTCCAGCAGTACCAAAAACGCAAAGGTTATGGTCAAGGTTACCAATTTCACCAATCACTGCACGACAATCCAAGCGAACTTTTCTCATTTCACCGCTTCTTAGTCTAAGAACTGCATATTGTCCTTCTTTAGCCATTAGCTGAACAGAAGCACCTGCAGCACGCGCTAATTGAGCACCTGAGCCTGGTTTTAGTTCCACCATGCAGATAACAGTACCAACTGGAATTGAACGAATTGGTAAACAGTTTCCATCACGGATTGGAGCTTCAGCGCCAGATAACAATTGAGCACCCACAGCCATTTTAGCTGTAGCAACAACATAAGCACGAACACCGTCAGCATAACAAATTAAAGCAATATTAGCTGTTCTATTTGGATCATACTCAAGACGTTCAACTTTAGCAGGAATACCATCACGTTGACGTTTAAAATCGACGATTCTATATAGTCTTTTAACGCCAGCACCTTTATGTCTGACAGTAATATGACCATTGTTGTTACGTCCACCTTTTGAAGGTTTAGATTCAACTAAACTTTTTAATGGCTCACCTTTATAAAGATTTGAATAGTCTTGAACAACCATTCCACGGCGGCCACTTGTATAGGGTTTGCAATAAATTAATCCCATGATGACACCTTACTTATCAAGATTTTCAAGTTGAATTTCATGACCAGCAGCCAATTTAACAAAAGCTTTTTTCTTTAACTTTTGTGAAGTTTTTTGACGGCCAGGATGACGTACTGTTACTTTAGCGATACAGGTACGAACAGCATCAACTGCAACATTGAACATATTTTCAACTGCTTCTTTGATTGTGTCTTTAGTCGCACTTGTTTCTACTTCAAAAGCATATGCTCCATCAAGTTGCGTAGTTTTCTCAGTTACAATGAACTTTTTGAGAACTTTTCGTAAATTTGAATTCATTATGCAAAAATCTCCTCTATGGTTTTCATTGCTTCAGGGTGAACAATGACAACCTGATGATTAAGCAACAACACTGGGTTGATTTCATCAGGAGTAATAACTGTGACCTTTGGCAAGTTACGCGCAGCTAAGAATAATGCCTCATTAAAATCGTCAGCGATGATAAGAACATCTTGAGGGATTTCATTATCAACTAACCAATTAACCATAGATTTGGTCTTATAATCAGGGATATTAACTTCGCCAACGACTAGTCTGTTATGTTCTCTCAATCCTGAAAAAATTGAGCACATAGCACTTCTGTACATTTTTTTGTTAATTTTTTGATGATAGTTAGGCTTGGAAGAACCGAAAGTCATACCACCACCAACGAAAATCGGGCTTCTAATAGAACCAGCACGAGCACGTCCTGATCCTTTTTGTGGACGAGGTTTACGACCACCACCTGATACTTCGCTTCTATTTTTCTTTAATGGGGAACGATCTTCTCCACCAAAACGACAGCTTTGTGCACGTTGATTAGCTAAATAAGCAGTTACAACTTGGTGAACAAGCGCGCTGTTCACTGAAACACACCATGAAGCTGGAGCTGAGATGGCTGTGTTCATCATTTTTAAAGTTCTTAGATTCATCGGTTACACCTACACTGATTCTCTTGATTTAACTGCAGGTTTTACAAAAACGTAACCACCTGGAGCTCCTGGAACAGAACCTTCAACAAGAATATAATTTTTCTCAAGGTTCACTTCAACGACGTTCAAGCTTTGTACAGTTACCTGCTCAGAACCCATATGTCCAGCCATTTTCTTACCTTTGAAGACTTTACCTGGAGATTGGTTTTGACCAGTCGAACCATGCACACGATGTGATACAGAGTTACCGTGGGAAGCGAATTGTCCACCGAAGTTATGACGCTTCATTGAACCTGCAAAACCTTTACCTTTAGAGACTCCGGTAACATCAACTTTTCCAACAGATGAAAGCAAGTCACATGTAATTTCTTGTCCAACTGAAAAGCCATCGATTGAATCAACACGGAACTCTTTCAAAATTGCTCCAAATGGATTTGCAGCAGATGAATCAACAAGAGCTTTTGCATAGTGACCTTTCAACGCAGCACTAACGCGCTGTGGTTTTTTAGAACCTGAAGTCAACTGAACAGCACTATATCCGTCTCGTTCTAATGTTTTAATTTGGGTTACATAATTTGGATCTATTTTTAAAACAGTCACATGTTTTTGACCATTATTAAAAACAGAAGTTGTACCCACTTTTACGGCTATGAGGCCGAGTGAATTCTTACTCATTTCAGCACCTATTTAATATAAACTTGTACACCAGCTGCTAAATCTAAACGCATTAACGCGTCGATTGTTTTATCAGATGGTTGAACAATAATTATTACACGTGAATGTGTACGTTGCTCATATTGTTCCCTTGCGTCCTTATTGACGTGAGGTGAAATCAGAACAGTATAACGCTCAATCTTTGTTGGCAAAGGAACAGGCCCACGAACGTGTGCACCTGTACGACGAGCTGTCTCGACAATTTCCTTTGCTGATCTATCAATAAGCGAATGATCGTAGGATTTCAGAGTAATTACGATTTGTTGATCTTTCATAGATAAACCCCTACAACACTAACCTTGTTTTTTAACTAATTGCTCTGCAACGAAAGCAGGAGCTTCACTATATTTTTTGAATTCCATTGAGTATGTTGCTCGCCCTTGAGACATGGAACGCACATCTGTTGCATAACCAAACATTTCTGATAATGGTACTTCACAACGGATCTGTTTACCTGAAGGACCATCTTCCATTCCCTGGATCACTCCACGACGACGGTTAATATCACCGATAACATCACCCATGTATTCTTCTGGAGTAATAACTTCTACAGACATGATAGGTTCAAGAAGAACTGGTCTGCACTTCTTAGCACCATCACGGAAAGCAATTCCACCAGCTAATTTAAATGCCATCTCAGAAGAGTCGACATCATGATAACTTCCGTCAAATACTGTTACTTTAACATCCACAACTGGATATCCAGCAACAACACCGTTACACATTTGTTCTTCGATACCTTTTTGGATTGCAGGAACGTATTCTTTAGGAACCACACCACCAACGATACCGTTTACAAACTCAAAACCTTTACCTTGTTCTAGAGGCTCAAGCTTGATCCAAACGTGTCCGTATTGACCACGACCACCTGATTGACGAATAAATTTACCTTCTTGCTCGCCGCCAACTCGAATAGTTTCACGATATGCTACTTGTGGATTACCAACATTAGCTTCTACCTTGAACTCTCTTTTCAAGCGATCAACGATAATTTCAAGATGCAATTCACCCATTCCAGAAATAACAGTTTGTCCTGTTTCTTGATCTGTCGCGACTCTAAAAGAAGGATCTTCTTTTGCTAAGCGTCCAAGACCAATTGACATTTTTTCTTGGTCTGCTTTTGATTTTGGTTCAATAGCAACAGAAATTACTGGCTCAGGGAAATCCATTTTTTCTAAAACGATCGGTTTTTGTTGATCGCAAAGAGTATCCCCAGTAATTGTATGCTTCAATCCAACGACCGCAGCAATATCACCAGCATGTACTGATTCAATTTCTTCTCTTGAGTTAGCATGCATCTTTAGAATTCGACCAAATCTTTCGGTTTTATCTTTAATCGGGTTCAATACTGTTGAACCAGCATCTAATTTACCGGAGTAAACTCTAAAGAATGTTAATGTACCGACAAATGGATCGTTGATGATTTTAAATGCAAGCGCAGAAAAAGGCTCGGAATCACTTGGTGAACGTGTAATTTCTTCGTCTGAATCAACATCAGGTGTTCCTTTTACAGGGCCAATATCTAATGGTGATGGCAGATAGTAAATAACAGCATCAAGAACAGCTTGAACACCTTTATTCTTGAATGCTGATCCACAACATACAGGAATAATTTCGGCATTAAGAGTACGTTGACGAATTGCTGCACGAATTTTTTCTTCTGATAAATCACCAGTTTCTAAATACTCATTCATTAATTCTTCACTACTTTCAGCAGCAGCTTCAAGTAACTTTTCACGATATTCTTTTGCTTTTGGTAAGACATCAGCTGGAATATCTAGTAAGTCATAACTCATACCTTGGTTATGTTCATGCCAGAAAATTGCTTTCATGCGAATCAAATCGATAACGCCTTTGAAATTTTCTTCAGCACCAATAGGAACTTGTAAAGCAACAGGATTTGCTTTTAGTCGAGTGGTGACTTGACCCAATACACGGAAGAAATCAGCACCTGCACGGTCCATCTTATTAACGAAAGCCATACGAGGTACACGATACTTATTTGCTTGACGCCATACAGTTTCAGACTGTGGCTCAACTCCGCCCACCGCACAGAAAACAGCTACAGCACCATCAAGAACACGTAATGAACGCTCTACTTCAATTGTAAAGTCAACGTGTCCTGGGGTATCGATAATATTGATACGGTGCGGCTGAAATTGAGCATCCATACCTCTCCAAGAGCAAGTTGTTGCTGCTGAAGTAATGGTAATTCCTCGCTCTTGTTCTTGTTCCATGTAATCCATGACAGCTGCGCCATCATGCACTTCACCGATTTTATGCGATTTTCCAGTATAAAACAGGATTCTTTCTGTAGTTGTTGTTTTACCAGCGTCAATATGCGCCATAATTCCAATATTTCTACAAATTTTTAAATCTATTGCAGCCACAGTCTAAACTCCTTACCAGCGATACAGAGCAAATGCTCTATTTGCTTCAGCCATACGATGAGTATCATCTTTCTTCTTGATAGCACCACCACGACCTTTTCCGTTACCGTCGCGATCTTCAGCATCAAGTAGCTCACCAACTAGCTTTTCTACCATGCTTTTACCTGGACGTTTTCTTGCAGCTTCAAGAATCCAACGAATTGCAAGAGCTTTTGCACGATCATGACGAACTTCTACTGGAACTTGATATGTAGCACCACCAACACGACGTGATTTTACTTCAATATCAGGCATAACATTTGATAGAGCTTTATGGAAAGCTTTCAATGAGCCAGCATCATCTAAATTGTATTTTTTTGCGATTTCTTCAAGAGTTGTATAAAGAATATTTCTTGAAACATCTTTCTTTCCATCAATCATCATATGGTTGATAAAAAGGGTTACATCAACATCATTAAAACGTTGATCTGGAATTGTTTCACGCTTTTGCGAAACACGTCTTCTAGCCATAATTTAGACTCCTTTATGCAGCTTTCGCTTTATCTTTTGGACGCTTCGCGCCATACTTGGAACGACCTTGGCGACGTTTATCAACGCCAGAGGTATCTAACGCTCCGCGTACTACGTGATAACGCACACCTGGCAAGTCTTTCACACGACCACCGCGAATAAGCACTACTGAGTGCTCCTGAAGGTTGTGACCTTCTCCACCGATGTAAGCTGTTACTTCAACCCCGTTGGTCAAACGCACACGACATACTTTACGTAATGCTGAGTTTGGCTTTTTAGGAGCTGTTGTATAAACACGCACACAGACGCCTCTTTTAAAAGGACAAGAGCGTAATGCAGGACTTTTTGACTTATACACACGCTTTTTACGGCAGTTGCGTAAGAGCTGATTAGTTGTTGGCATTATAATTTTCCCCACAAATGGACAAAGCAAAACCCTGAAAAGTTCTGCTTTCCGTTAAAATTAACGAAAGACTGCAACGATGGCAGTCTATTGTTCAAGGCACAAATCGGCCAAGGAATTCTTAAAGTCCTCCAATTTTATCAAAATTATTTGAAATGATCTAGATAAAATCAGAAAACTTTAAAAAAGTTGAATCACTTAGTCGAATTTGAAACTTCGTTAAGCGCTTCAAGCAAGGCTGAATGAGCTTGTTCAGCTGTCATCGGCTCTTGGCCATGGGCGCGATTTCTTTTTTGTTTGTCATGGTAGGCCAATCCGGTTCCCGCAGGAATCAGTCGACCAACAATCACATTCTCTTTCAAACCACGTAATTCATCTCGTTTTCCTGCAATTGCAGCTTCTGTTAAAACTCTTGTAGTTTCTTGGAATGATGCAGCTGAGATAAATGACTTAGTAGCTAGAGATGCTTTTGTAATTCCCATTAATTGACGAACACCACTCGCTGGTCTTAAATGTTGTGCTTCTAACTCAGCATTTTTTGCCTTGAAGTAAGTAACATCTAATTGTTCACCAGGAATAAATGTTGAATCACCAATATCTGTTATTTCTAATTGACGTAACATTTGTCTAATAATTACTTCAATATGCTTGTCAGCGATAAGCACACCTTGCAATCTATAAACATGCTGAATCTCATAGACAATATAGTTAGCAAGCTCATCTACACCTTTTAGACGTAGAATATCATGAGCATTTGCAGGACCATCAGCGATTACATCCCCAATCTGGACAAGCTCCCCTTCAAACACGTTCAAGTTTCTCCACTTTGGAATTAACTCTTCGTGAGCTTGATCGCCATTTTGAGGGGTAATGATAATTCTTCTCTTACCTTTTGTTTCTTTTCCGAAGGAAATAAATCCTGTAATCTCTGCAAGAATAGCTGGATCTTTTGGTCGACGAGCTTCAAACAAGTCAGCAACACGAGGTAGACCCCCTGTAATATCTCTTGTTTTAGAAGACTCTTGCGGAATACGTGCAATAACGTCACCAATTTGTACAGGTTGACCATCATCATAGTTAATGATCGCACCTTTAGGTAAGAAATACTGCGCAGGAATCTTCGATCCAGGCAACATTACTTCATGACCATTATCATCAACAAGTCTAATTAAAGGACGCAATTCATATGCTGTTCCTTTACCTGTTGACTCACCGACAACGATACTTGTCAATCCGGTAATCTCGTCAGTCTGCTTAGACATTGTGACACCATCATGAAGGTCATGGAACTTAACTTTACCAGATACTTCAGAAATGATTGGGTGAGTATGAGCATCCCATTGCGCTAAAATCTGCCCAGCCTGAACATGTTGTTGTTCATTAACAGTAATAATCGCACCATATGGAACTTTATGTCTTTCTCGCTCAACGCCTAAATCATCACTCAAGACAAGCTCGCCAGAACGACCTGTCACAACAATTTTTTGTTCTTTATTTAAAACAAATTTAATGTTGTTGAATTTGATCAATCCATTTCGTTTTGTACGAATTTCGTTATCAGTAGCACCACGAGATGCAGCTCCCCCGATATGGAACGTTCTCATTGTTAACTGAGTACCAGGTTCCCCAATAGATTGTGCTGCAATAATACCAATCGCTTCGCCTTTATTTGTTAAGTGTCCACGAGCTAGATCTCGACCATAACACATTGAACAAACACCAAACTCTGATTCACAAGTAATAGGCGAACGAACAGTAATTGAGTCAATACCTAAACGATCGATGATTGCACGATGACTTTCATTAATAAGAGTATTTCTCTCAATAATGATATCGCCTGTCTCTGGATCACAAATATCTTGAGCAATACAACGACCAAATACTCTCTCATATAATGTTTGAACAATATCGCCACCTTCAATACGTGGTAATATTTCTAAACCTTCTGTTGTTCCGCAATCAAAATCAGCTACAACGACATCTTGAGCAACATCGACTAATCGACGTGTTAGATATCCTGAGTTTGCTGTTTTTAATGCTGTATCCGCAGCCCCTTTACGAGCTCCGTGTGTTGAAATAAAGTACTGAAGAACGTTCAAACCTTCTCTAAAGTTCGCAGTAATAGGTGTCTCAATAATAGAGCCGTCTGGCTTAGCCATCAATCCACGCATACCAGCAAGCTGACGAATCTGTGCTTGCGAACCCCTAGCTCCAGAGTGTGCCATCATATAGATAGAGTTAAACGAATCTTGTTTAATTGTTTTTCCATCTGGAGTAACAACTTCTTCGCTAGAAATCAGTTTCATCATTTCTTTTGTAACTTCATCATTAGCTTTTGACCAAATATCAACAACTTTGTTATATCTTTCACCACCAGTTAATAAACCTGATGAGTATTGATCTTCGATTTCACGAACTTCTGATTCTGCTTGTTTTAGAATGCCGCCTTTTTCTTCTGGCACTAACAAATCGTTAATACCGATAGACATTCCTGATAATGTTGCATATTTAAAACCAGTATACATTAAATTATCAGCAAGCAGAACTGTCTCTTTTAATCCTGAAATACGATAGCAATCTTTAATAAGTTGTGAAATTTCTTTAAGAACTAACACTTTATTAATATGATCAAAGGACATATCTGCAGGAAGAATTTGTGACAATAAAGCACGGCCAACAGTTGTATCAACAACTTGTCCTTTATTTTTAGGTCTGGACAAGCGAAGTTTAATAGGTGCATGAATATGTACTTGTTTAGCCATATATGCTCTTTCAACTTCATTTTCATCAGCAAAAATACCACCAGCTCCTAATGCATTCACATTAGACCTTGTCATGTAATAAATACCTAATACGATATCTTTTGAAGGAACAATAACTGGTTCACCGTTTGCTGGAGATAAAATATTGTTCGTAGACATCATCAATATTCTAGCTTCTAATTGAGCTTCTACTGTTAATGGTACGTGAACAGCCATCTGGTCACCATCAAAGTCAGCATTGTAAGCAGAACATACTAATGGATGCAGTTGGATTGCCTTACCTTCAATTAGAATTGGCTCAAACGCTTGAATACCTAGTCGGTGCAATGTTGGTGCACGGTTTAATAGTACTGGATGTTCACGAATAACTTCTTCTAAGACATCCCATACTTCTGGTAACTCACGATCTACAAGCTTTTTAGCAGCCTTAATTGTAGTTGCTTGACCTCTTAGCTCTAATTTTGCATAAACGAAAGGCTTGAAAAGCTCCAAGGCCATTTTTTTAGGCAATCCACATTGATGTAAACGTAATTTCGGTCCTACAACAATAACTGAACGTCCTGAATAATCAACACGTTTACCAAGTAAGTTTTGACGAAAACGTCCTTGCTTACCTTTAATCATATCAGCTAATGATTTTAATGGACGCTTATTAGTTCCAGTGATTGCTCTACCACGACGGCCATTATCAAGTAACGCATCGACAGCTTCTTGTAACATTCTTTTTTCATTTCGAACAATAATGTCAGGAGCAGCAAGCTCAAGAAGTCTTTTCAGACGATTATTTCTATTGATAACTCGACGATATAAATCATTCAGATCTGATGTAGCAAAACGGCCCCCATCAAGCGGCACTAATGGACGCAAATCTGGTGGTAGTACTGGTAATACAGTCATGATCATCCATTCTGGACGATTACCTGAATCATGGAATTGCTCTAATAGCTTTAATCTTTTTGCTACTTTTTTCTGGCGAGTTTCTGAAGTTGAAATCTTCAGCTCTTCCTTCATTTTTTGAACTTCATTTTTCAAATTGATTGATGAAAGAAGATCAGCAATAGCTTCCCCACCCATTTTCGCACGAAAATCATCGCCATATTGCTCTAAAGCTTCATGGTATTCTTCTTCGGTTAATGTTTGTCCTAATTCTAATGGTGTTAAACCAGGCTCAATAACAGTATATGCTTCGAAATAAAGAACTCTTTCAATATCTCTTAGAGGCATATCTAAAATAATACCAATACGGGATGGTAATGATTTTAAAAACCAAATATGAGCAACAGGTGTTGCTAAATCAATATGCCCCATTCTCTCACGACGAACTTTAGCTAGTGTGACTTCAACGCCACACTTTTCACAAATTACGCCACGATGCTTCAAGCGCTTATATTTTCCACATAAGCATTCATAATCTTTAATAGGTCCAAAAATTCTTGCACAGAACAATCCATCTCTTTCAGGTTTGAAAGTTCGGTAATTTATTGTTTCTGGCTTTTTGACTTCACCAAAAGACCATGAATAAATTCTCTCAGGAGATGCCAGTCCTAATTGGACGGCATTAAAGTCATGTGCTTTACCTTGTTGATAGATAATAGATAATAAATCTTTCACGGGTTTACTCCGATCATACTAAGTAATGGTCATTAATTACGGTCAAGTTCAATATTCAATCCTAATGAACGAATCTCTTTAACTAAAACGTTAAATGATTCAGGAATACCAGGATCCATATAGTGTTGGCCATCAACAATATTTTTATACATTCTTGTTCTTCCGGTGACGTCATCCGATTTGACTGTCAACATTTCTTGAAGAGTATAAGATGCACCATATGCTTCTAAAGCCCATACTTCCATCTCTCCTAAACGCTGTCCTCCGAATTGTGCTTTACCACCTAGAGGCTGTTGAGTGACAAGAGAATAAGAGCCAGTTGAACGAGCATGCATCTTATCATCAACTAAATGGTTTAATTTCAAGATGTACATATAACCTACGGTTACAGGACGATCGAAATACTCTCCTGTTCTTCCATCAATCAAATGAGCTTGCCCTGTAACAGGAAGATCTGCTTTTTCTAACAACTTCTTGATTTTTTCTTCACCAACACCATCAAAAACAGGAGAAGCTACTGGCACCCCATGTTTAAGTTGATGAACAGCTGTTTCCCATTGTTCATCAGTAAATTTATCAAAAATTTCTTCCTGATGAGGGTTAGCAACTTGATAAATAGATTTCACAAAATCTTTAGTTTCAGCATCGATTCCTTTTTCTGCATACATTTTGCCAATTTTTAGACCTAGGCCTTTTGCAGCCCATCCTAAATGTGTTTCTAAAACCTGACCAATGTTCATACGAGATGGAACCCCTAATGGGTTTAGGACAACATCTACAGGAGTACCATCAGGAAGATATGGCATATCTTCTATAGGGACGATTGTAGAGATAACACCTTTGTTACCATGTCGACCAGCCATCTTATCACCTGGTTGAACTTTTCTTTTAACAGCTAAATAAACCTTCACAATTTTTAGCACACCTGGAGATAAATCATCTCCTGCGGATAGTTTCTTTTTCAAAGTTACTAATTGCTCATGATATTCTTCTGTCAAATCTCTTAAAGTTTTAGAGGTTTGTTCAATTAATGTCTGCGCAGCTTCTGACTCAACAACTATTTCAAAAATCTTCTTATCATCAATATCGACAAGATCTTGTTTAGATAGCTCATGTCCTTTCTTCAGCCCTGGAGCCTTGAGAACAATCTGCCCTACTAGTTGATCTCTTACGCGCTCAATCATGTTTTCTTTCATGATGGCATGTGTTGAGGCCAAATCGCTTTGTAGATTGGATAATTCATAATCATCTATTGATTTTGCTCTATCATCTTTCTTCAAACCATCTCTAGTGAAGACTCTGACATCAATAACTGTTCCAGTTATACCTGTTGGTACTCGTAAGGAAGTATCTTTAACATCTGAAGCTTTTTCACCGAAGATTGCTCTTAATAATTTCTCTTCAGGAGTCAGTTGTGTTTCACCTTTTGGAGTCACTTTACCAACAAGGATATCCCCTGAATCAACTTCAGCTCCAACATAAACAACGCCTGAAGTGTCAAGCTTGATTAATGATGATTCTGAAACACTTGGAATATCAGCAGTGATTTCTTCTGGTCCTAGTTTTGTATCTCTAGAAATACAAGTTAATTCTTCGATATGAATTGTTGTAAATCGGTCATCAGCAACAACTTTTTCGGAAATAACAATGGAATCTTCAAAGTTATAACCATTCCAAGGCATAAATGCGACTAATAGATTTTGACCTAACGCCAATTCACCAATATCGGTAGATGGACCGTCAGCTAAAACATCACCTTTGCGAATAACTTGTCCAATTTTAACGATTGGAAGCTGATTAATACATGTATTTTGGTTTGAGCGCATAAACTTAGTAAGTTTATAAATATCTACACCTGTATCTTCAAAGCCCAATTCTTCAAAAGCAACTTTGATAACAATACGGTTACCATCAACTTCTTTAACAACTCCGGAACGCTTAGCAATAATTGCAGCACCAGAATCCATCGCAACGTATCTTTCCATCCCTGTACCAACTAACGGTTTTTCAGGAATAACAACAGGCACCGCTTGACGTTGCATGTTTGATCCCATTAATGCACGGTTAGCATCATCATGCTCAAGGAATGGAATTAATGCAGCAGCAACAGAAACGATTTGCTTTGGAGAAACATCCATTAACTGAACTCTATCTTTAGACATAAAAATAGATTCATTTTTGTGTCGACAAGGAACAGTTTCATCAATAATTAAACGATTAGCATCTACTTTTGTATTTGCTTGAGCAATAACAAAATCACCCTCTTCGATTGCTGATAGGTACACAACATCATTAGTTATATGACCATCGATAACCTTTCTATAAGGTGCTTCTAAGAAACCAAAATCATTTGTTCTTGCATAGACAGCTAAAGAGTTAATTAATCCAATGTTTGGACCTTCAGGTGTTTCAATAGGACATACTCTTCCGTAATGAGTAGCATGAACATCTCGAACCTCAAAGCCAGCACGATCACGATTTAAACCACCAGGCCCTAAAGCAGATACACGTCTTTTATGTGTAATTTCTGAAAGAGGATTATTCTGATCCATAAACTGTGAAAGCTGTGAAGAGCCAAAAAATTCTTTGATCGCAGCAGAAATAGGTTTCGCATTAACAAGATCTTGAGGCATTAAATCATCGGTTTCAGCTAAAGATAATCTTTCTTTAACCGCTCTTTCAACTCTGACTAAACCAACTCTGAATTGATTTTCTGTCATTTCTCCAACGCTTCTGACGCGACGGTTGCCTAAATGATCAATGTCATCGACTTGGCCTTTACCATTTCTAATGTTAATTAATTCCTTAACAACATCAATGATATCTGGATACTCTAATTCGCCAGGGCCCAAATCACTAACTCGTCTTAATCTTCTATTAAATTTCATACGACCAACGGTAGAAAGATCATATCTTTCCTGATCGAAAAATAATGAAGAGAATAATGATTCTGCAGCTTCTTTTGTTGGAGGCTCGCCAGGGCGCATCATGCGATAAATTTCAACAAGTGCATCTAACTGAGTAATTGTATTATCAAGTCTCATTGTTTGAGAGATATAATCACCGCGATCAGCATCATTAGTGAATAAAATTGAAAACTCTTTAATTCCATGAGCTGCTAATACTCTGATTTTTTCAGGAGTAATTTCATCATTAGCTACAATAAGGATTTCAGAGGTTTGAGGGCAAATAACATCTTCAGCAATAATTTTACCTAATAGGTAGTCATTATTTACCTCAAAGCGACAAACGCCTTGTTCTTGAAGTTTTTTTACATGGCGTATATTTACGCGTCGACCAGCTGGAACTAAAAGTTCGCCATCTGCTGAAAAAATTGAAAATTCAGCAGTTTCACCTTTAAGGTTAACTGGATCGATATTTAAATAAAACTTCTCGTCTTCGATTGTGATTTTGTTAAAATCGAAAAAAGTCTTAAGAATATTTGCATTAGTGAAATTGATAGCTTTTAGTAAAATAGTAACTGGTAATTTACGTCGTCTATCGATTCTAACAAAAAGGCAATCTTTACTATCGAATTCAAAGTCGAGCCATGAGCCACGATAAGGAATAATTCTAGCGGAATAAAGTAATTTACCTGATGAGTGATTCTTACCACGATCGTGGTCAAAAAACACACCTGGTGAACGATGTAATTGTGATACAACAACTCGTTCAGTTCCATTAATTAAAAATGTACCGTGTTCGGTCATTAATGGAATTTCACCCATGTAAACTTCTTGTTCACGGATATCTTTGATAATTCTATCTGAATCTTTTGAAGCATCTTTATCAAATAAAACTAATCTGACAAGAACTCTTAAAGGAGCAGCATATGTTAGCCCTTTTAATTGGCATTCTCTAACACTGAAAGCGCATTCGCCTAATTTGTAACTTACAAAATGAAGCTCTGAATGTGAAGAAAAGCTTGTAATAGGAAAAACAGATTTAAAAGCAGCTTGCAATCCAATATCTTCTCTTTTATCTACAGGAGTATTAAATTGTAAGAAGTTATCATTATAGGATTTAGTTTGAATTTCAAGCAAACTTGGAACAGCTAAGAAATCAGGACGCTGGCTAAAATCGACTCGAGGTCTCATTAAGGCAGTGTTTAATTTATTAAATTGCTGTTGATGGGATACAAGATTATGAACGTCAGACATAAACATTAACCTCAGCGGTCATCATTTTAGGGATGTGGATAAATAAAGACCAGCTTAAGCTGGTCTTTACTAATTACTTGACTTCGACAACAGCGCCAGCTTCTTCAAGTTGTTTCTTCATGCTGTCTACGTCAGCTTTTGAAACACCTTCTTTAACTGTAGCAGGTGCGCCTTCAACTAGTTCTTTAGCTTCTTTCAAGCCAAGACCGGTTAATGCACGGATAACTTTAATAACGTTAACTTTGTTGCTTTCGCCAAATGATTTTAGGATAACATCAAATTCGGTTTTTTCTTCAACAGCTGGTGCTGCTGCAGCTGCTGCTGCGACTGCGACTGGAGCTGCAGCGGTAACGCCGAACTTGTCTTCCATCATTTTAATTAATTCAACAACATCCATTACGCTCATTGCTGAGATGGAGTCTAGAATATCTTGTTTAGTTGCTGTCATGGCAAACTCCTTAGAAATATTTAATTATTTTTGTCTTTTTCTGTTACAGCTGACAATGTTCTAACCAACTTAACTTGTGGTGCAGCAAGTGTTCTAACAAATTTAGAAATAGGCGCTTGTAAACATGCAAGAAGTTTAGCAATAGCTTCATCTTTCGTTGGGAGTGATGCGACAGCTTCAAGTTGTGATGCGTCGTAAACAACTTCCCCAACAGTTACAAGGCTTACCTTTAATTTGTCATTCTCTTTAGCAAAATCACGAGCTAAACGAGCGGCAATTCCTGGTGCATCTTTCGCGATAAAAAAGACCAATTGGCCTGAAATTCTATCAGAAGCACTGTGGAATAAGGTATGCTCAAAGGCTTTTTTAGCTAGAGAGTTTTTGATAACTTTCACAAACACTCCAGCTTCTCTTGAAAGACGACGTAATTTTGTCATTTGACCAACGGTCAAACCACTATATTGCGCAGCTACAAGAGCTATTCCTTCTTTGGCTACTTGGTGAACATCGCCAACAATTTGCTTTTTTCGCTCAATTGTTAAGGCCATATTGTTCTCCTTTTGTTTGTTAAACGGCTCAACGCATCACAAGGATACAGAAGAGTCCGCCTGCGTAGGAAATTAAGCATAAAGCACCTACGGTCTAAGGTCAGGGATTCTTCCCGTCCTTAAAATTCTGACACATCAACTTGGATACCAGGACCCATGGTTGAGGACAGAACAACTTTTTTAATAAAATGCCCTTTTGATGTTGAAGGCTTTAATCTCTTCACATCAGCAACAAGCGCTTTTACGTTTTCTAATAATGCTTCATCAGTAAATGACTTTTTACCAACTAAAGTATGTAAAATACCTGCTTTATCGTTTCTGAATGAAACTTGACCAGCTTTAGCATTTTTAACAGCTTTAGCAACATCAGCGGTAACTGTTCCGGTTTTTGGGTTTGGCATTAAACCTTTAGGACCTAGAACTCTTGCCAATTTACCAATTTGTCCCATTGCATCTGGTGACGCAATTAAGATATCAAATTCAAACTTTCCAGCTGCAGCATCTTCAGCAATTTTATCTGCTAAGTCAGCGAAACCAACTAGATCTGCACCAGCATCAAGAGCTTTTTGAATATTCTCACCTTGAGTCATCACAGCTACACGAACTGAACGACCTGTTCCATTTGGAAGAACTGATGATCCTCTTACAACTTGATCTGATTTCTTAGGATCAATCCCTAAACGAATAGCGATATCGATAGTAGGAACAAACTTTTCAACTGAATGCTCTTTCACTAATTGAATAGCTTCTTTTAATGAATGAATCTTAAACTTATCAACTTGACTGTGCGCTTTACGACGCTTTGATACGTAGGCCATTAGATAGCTCCTTCTTCTACTTTAACACCCATACTTCTTGCTGAACCAGCGATTGTACGAACAGCAGCTTCTAAAGAAGATGCGGTTAGATCAGGCTCTTTAGCACGAGCAATTTCAACTAATTGTTCTCTGGTCAATGTTCCTACAAAATCAGTATGAGGGCGAGCTGAACCTGATTTTAGATTCAATGCCTTCTTAATAAAGTAGGTTGCTGGAGGGGTCTTTAGAATAAAAGTAAAGCTTCTGTCTTGATAAATAGTAATAACTACTGGAACTGGAGTTCCTTTATCAAATTTAGATGTAGCTGCGTTAAATGCTTTACAAAATTCCATTAGGTTCACACCAGTTGGACCTAATGCTGTACCAACTGGTGGAGCTGGAGTAGCTGATCCCGCTGGTAATTGTAAACGCTTAACATGAGTTATCTTCTTAGCCATGATATGCCTCTTATTTGTGGGTAAAACGCTTATAGTAAGCTACCCGGTTGATAAAAATTAAGTCTTTTCAACTTGTCCGAAATCTAATTCGACAGGTGTTGATCGACCAAAAATAATGACCGCAACTTGAATACGATTTTTTTCATAATCAATCTCTTCAACTACGCCATTAAAATCAGCGAAAGGACCTTCTTTAACTCTCACCACCTCTCCTGCTTCAAACAGGACTTTAGGTCTTGGTTTGTCGGTCACTTGCTCTAATCTGGATAATATTTTTTGGGCCTCAATTTCTGTTAAAGGTGTTGGATCGCCTGATTTCCCACCAACAAAACCGACTATTTTAGGAACTTTTTTAATGATATGCCATATATTATCAGTCATTCGAACTTGAGCTAAAATATATCCTGGATAAAATTTTCGCTCTGATTTTCGACGTTGACCTTTTTTCATTTCAATCACTTCTTCTGTAGGAACAAGAAGTTGACCAAAACTTTCTTCAAGCTGGTATTGCTTTATTGTTTTCTTCAAAGCTTCAAGAGCAAATTTCTCAAAACCTGAAAGCGCTTGTATAACATACCACTTCATTTGTGGAAGCTCGTCTATCATGAAATTATTCCTCAAAAATGACTATGACACTATCTTTAAGATGAGCGCAAAAAACTTTGCTATCATCGCATCAACAATCCACCAAAAAACAGCAGCGCTCATAACAAAAAGCGCAACCATTAAGACAGACTTCATAGTTTCTTGTTGTGTAGGCCAAACTATTTTTCTAATTTCTTTTCGCGTATCACCTAAATAGGCTAAGAATCTTTGCCCTAACTCTGTGCGAGAAACCGCATATAAAACAAGAGAGCTTGCTAGTAAAATAACTAATATCTTCATTCGAACTGATATGTTCAGATAAAACTGAGCAGCAATTAAAAAAATCGATACGGCATAAAAAAGCCAATTAGAACGTGCACCCATCGGGTAAAAACTGTGACCCATAGAAGCCTTAATATTACTTTAAATATTTGCAATATACAATAGAGTAACGAAAATACCAAGCATAAGATGGCTTAATAAATCAAGGAATTTGGAAAGAATTGTAGATGTAGAGTGATTATTGAGTGAGTGACTTATCAAAAAAGCGCTGCTTTTATTTTACAAAAAAATAATGGCAGGTCAGGAGGGAATCGAACCCGCAACCTACGGTTTTGGAGACCGTCGCTCTGCCTATTGAGCTACTGACCTAAATAAAACGTGAGACTGTGTATCTCAACAGTCTCACATTATACTACTTGATGACTTTGGTTACAACACCTGCACCAACAGTTCTACCACCTTCACGAATAGCGAAGCGTAGACCTTCTTCCATAGCGATAGCGCTGTGAAGAGTCACTGTGATCTTAATGTTGTCGCCTGGCATAACCATCTCAACGCCTTCAGGCAATTGAACTTCACCTGTTACGTCAGTAGTTCTGAAATAGAACTGTGGACGGTAACCGTTTAAGAATGGAGTATGACGACCACCTTCTTCTTTTGAAAGAACGTAAACTTCAGCTTCAAATTGTGTGTGTGGGCTGATTGATTTTGGCCAAGCAAGAACTTGTCCGCGTTCAATATCATCACGCTTAACACCACGCAATAGAATACCTACGTTATCGCCAGCTTCACCTTGTTTTAGAAGCTTACGGAACATCTCAACACCAGTAACAGTTGTGTCAACAGTATCGCGAAGACCAACAACAGAAACAGTATCACCTACTTTAATAATACCGCGCTCGATTCTACCTGTAGCAACTGTTCCACGACCTGAAATTGAGAAAACATCTTCAACAGGCATTAGGAATGGCTTATCTGTTTCACGAGTTGGAATATCAAAATATTCGTCCATTGTTGCAACAAGCTTGGTAATAGCTGGTGAACCAATTTCACTTGTATCACCTTCTAATGCTTTAAGCGCTGAACCAACAACGAATGGGATGTCATCACCTGGGAAGTTATATTGTGATAATAATTCACGAACTTCCATTTCAACTAGCTCTAAAAGCTCTGGATCATCAACCATGTCTGCTTTGTTCAAGAAAACAACAATCTTTGGAACACCAACTTGGCGTGCTAAAAGAATGTGTTCACGAGTTTGTGGCATTGGACCATCAGCTGCTGAAACGACTAGAATAGCACCATCCATTTGTGCAGCACCAGTGATCATGTTTTTAACATAGTCAGCGTGTCCTGGGCAGTCAACGTGAGCATAGTGACGATTTTCAGACTCGTACTCAACGTGAGAGGTATTAATGGTAATACCACGAGCTTTCTCTTCAGGAGCCTTGTCAATTTGATCATAAGCTAATGCTTGAGCGTTACCTTTAGCAGCTTGAACGATTGTGATCGCAGCTGTTAAAGAAGTCTTACCATGGTCAACGTGACCAATAGTACCCACGTTCATATGAGGTTTTGTACGTATAAATTCAGCCATCGTAGCCTCTCCTAATAGTCATTACTTTAAAAATAAAATTTCAAATGCATTTGGTGATAAATACCCTAAAGCATTGTGAATCAAAAAGGCCTATATCTTATTAAGTGTTAGAGGTTACTCTTAAATTCAATGCTTAACAGTTTTAAATATGCTGCAGGGAATTAATCAACAACACAATGTCTATGAACACTAACTTTTTTAGAATAAAGGGAACATGAAAACATTTGTATTAGTGCCGTTTCATTATATCTTGGATATAATTTTATGATTGCTTATAAAAACAACTTTCCAAGAAAACCCCTGTTCTTATTCTAAGCAGAAGAACACCACTCGAACCTAAATAATAAAAGGCATTTTAAGATGCATTTTATCAAAAAAAACTGATATAAAAAAGTAATTTTTTGATATTTTGATGATGATATGTCAGATAAACATGGAGCCCACAACCGGGATTGAACCGGTGACCTCTTCATTACCAATGAAGTGCTCTACCCCTGAGCTATGTGGGCAGTGGAGCGGGTGATGGGAATCGAACCCACACAATCAGCTTGGAAGGCTGAAGTTCTACCATTGAACTACACCCGCAAAGAAATGGTGGAGGGAGAAGGATTCGAACCTTCGAAGGCGTTCGCCGTCAGATTTACAGTCTGATCCCTTTGGCCGCTCGGGAATCCCTCCAATATTAGCTGGCAACAGGAGTCGAACCTGCGACCTGCTGATTACAAATCAGCTGCTCTACCAACTGAGCTATGCCAGCAATATAAGTTATTCTATCTTTTTTTATGCTCTCTGGCAATTATTTTTAATACTTAATTGATATTTTTTTTCACTTTATTTAATGAGCCTGTATAAATTTTTGATACCGACTGATCGCTTAAATCAAATTGCAAACAACAGCCAAATTCCTGATCAATTCCTCGATAATAACACAATGTTTTTTCTAGATAATCGTCATAACTAATGATCTCTCCATCATCAAAAAAAGAATTTTGATTCAGAACTGTTAGCATTTTTTCTATAGAGATTTCTGAAAAATAACTTACCAGATAATCTATCAGCAAATCTTCCCTTAAGTTTTCTTGAGCTGTGCTGCAAATAGATCCAACTCCATTTTTTAAGTCTTCATAAGTAAGATTTAATCCAATGCTAATAAAATATTTACTGCCTTTTGTTGTTAGTAAAAACCCAGCAACTTTACAATCATTCAGATAAATATCATTGGGCCATTTATATTTTAAATTTAAATAAGGATATTTATTCATCAAAATTTCAAGGCAATGGTACGCTATTTTAATCATTAGCATCTGAGGGCTATCACCAAGTTTTATTGCAAATGGGCCAATTGTTGTTTGTATTTGTTGCCGATAAGCACTTCTCCAAACGCGAGCATACTGTCCTCTAGCCTCAAGCTGGTAATCAGCTAGAAATACACAAGACTGAGAATGATCTTCTAAACAAGAATCAAGAGTTGTTGTTGTAAACTCTGTTGTCTCAAACAATATATTTAACTTTAAAGAGCGCGCTCTGGAATTCAAATAGCTGATATTGTATTCTTCAAAATATTTTTCAGAATTGATCAATTCAAAAAATTCACCTGCAGAGTCAATTTCATAGCTAATATTCAATTCTTTTAAAATTAATAACAAAGCTTCTGAAATTTGCGCTGCTTTCTTTATTTTAAATAGTTCTGAAATTTCTTTTTGGCAGGTTAAGTACGAATCTAGTAAAAGCATGGAAAAACTTTAAATCGAGGGCAGAGCTGTACTTAATAAAATTAAATACAGCCCTAGACAAAAGAGCTTTACTTATTAAGCAACAACTTCTTCAGTAACAGCAACTTCTTCAACTGCTTCTAAAACAACAGGTAAAATTTTAACGATAGGGGTAATCACCACTTCTTCTGCTGTTTCTAAAACTGCTTCTTCGCATCCGCCACAAATAACACTCATTTCAACAAAATTAATTTGTTTCATTTTTAACTCCAAAATATATTACTGAACATATTAATAATATCTAAATAAGAAAATAGTGCAAGAAAAAATTTAATATTCCATCAAAGACTAACTATGAAAAAAAGGAATAAAAAAGAAGGGGGTATAAAAAAATAAAAGCGCATAAAAAGAAAAACCCCGACACTCCATAGGAGGCGGGGTTTCAGAAAAAAACTCTTGGCGATGACCTACCTTCGCATGATAAACCTCACACTATTATCGGCGCTAAGTCGTTTCACTACCGAGTTCGGGATGGAATCGGGTGGGTCCAACTCGCTCAAATCACCAAGAAGA
>JACCDO012099634.1_pt1 | contig 151883 bp, 157 predicted proteins | sample 7446101 | NCBI WGS metagenome assembly JACCDO01 (sample SAMN15323440, study PRJNA562643) | freshwater metagenome | isolation source: river surface water | place: USA:Blue River Watershed | collected 2017-08-16
AACTTTTGATTCTCCTTCTTCATTGACAACTATTGGAATATCTTCTTTTGCTAATAATCAACTATCATCCGTTACTTTACCTTCATCTGTAACAACCATTGGCGATTATGCATTTTATGGCAATAATAATCTAGATTATTTAAATTTTTTGGGAGATAAACCTGGAGGAGGATCTAATGTCATAGTTAATAATTTGGCAATAGGTACATATCCTTACGGAAATACAACTTGGACAGGAACAACTGATTATAGAGGTGTAAGCGTAAGCTCAACGTCAAATATTGTCACTATTGATCATATAACTTATGAATTAGACACTCCTTCCTCTGGCGATGCAACAGTTACCGCTTACGATGATTTTACAACAACATTAACAATACCTTCAACAACAAGTTATAGTGGAAATACATATAATGTCATTGCTTTAGGTGACGGAACAAACTCAATTTCAAGTAAGATAAAAACATTATCAATTTCTACTTCAGTTTTATCAATTAACAATTATGCATTTACCGGTGCAAAATTGACTTCTTTAACTATTCCAATAAATGTAACCAGTATTGGGAATAATTCTTTTGAAAGCAATGCCAATTTGACTTCCATCACATTCTCAACACCTTCCAGTATCACAACTATTGGAAATAATGCATTCAAAACGTGTGGATTAACTTCTTTATCAATACCTGGTACTATCACATCAATTGGTAGTTCAGCCTTTCAATCAAATATAAAATTAACAAGTATAACTTTTCCATTTCCTGGTTTGTTTACAACTATAGATGATGCAACTTTTGATTCATGTAATATAAGTACTATTACTATACCTCAATATATCACCACAATAAATGCCAATGCTTTTTCTAATAATGTAAATTTATCTATTGTAAATTTCAGTTTTACAGCAACATTGAGTAATATAAGTAATTATGCATTTTATAATTGTGGAATAACTGAAATATATATACCAAAATTTGTTACAAATATTGGAAATTCAGCTTTTCAGTCAAATACAAAATTAACAAGTATAACTTTTGTATCACCATCAACTCTAAATACCATCGGAACAAATGCATTTGATTCATGTGATTTAAGTATAGTAACTATTCCATCATCCGTAACAACTATTGGCTCAGAAGCATTCATAAATAATGCAAACTTAACTTTATTAAATTTCAGTGGTAGTAAACCTGCCGGAACAAATATTATCGTTACAGGTACCAAGACATCAGGTAATATTCCAAGCGGTGATTCATCTTGGAACGGAATTTCAATTTACAGAGGAGTTAATTTGATTGTTAGTGTGATATCAGGAGATAATACATATGGAATAAATTTAGGAACAGGACAAGCTTCATATAGTACATATACTGGGGATTCCGCTATATTGGTCATACCATCATCTTTTACATATGATGGAATAACATATCCAGTTACTTCAATAGGTGATGGAACAAATCCAATATCAACAACAATATCATCTGTTACCATCCCTGATTCAGTTATTACTATTAATCCATCTGTGTTTCAAGGAAATACAAATTTAACTTCAGTTAATATTCCTGCATCTGTGGAAACTATTGGGGCTAATGCATTTCAAGGAGACACAAGTTTAACTTTAATTACTTTTGGAACTGGTTCTACTTTAACAACTATTGGAGGATCTGCTTTTGCTAATTGTACTTCACTTAATTCAGTAACCATACCTGCATCTGTGGAAACTATTGGAGCTAATGCATTTCAAGGAAATACAAATTTAACTTCAATTACTTTTGGCACTGGTTCAACCTTAATAACTATTGGAGAATCAGCTTTTGCTGATTGTACTTCACTTAATTCAGTAATCATTCCTTCTTTAGTAACAAGTATTGGTACTCGCGCATTTTTTGGAAATACAAGTTTAACAAGTCTAACTTTCAGTTCACCTTCCTCTCTTGAAACGATTGATAGTTTTGCTTTTTCTAATGGTTCATTGACCTCAGTAACAATACCTGCATCTGTTACAAATATTGAAGAATATGCCTTTTATTATAATCCAAATTTAAAAACATTTAATTTTTTGGGAAGTAAACCATCAGGAAGTGGTGATATTGTAAATTCTTCACCTTCAGGAACATATCCTTATGGAAATTCAAGTTGGACTGGAATTACATTTTACAGAGGTGTTAACGTAAAATCATCGCCAAATCCAAATCCTCCCCCTCCACCACCATCTTCAACAACCTTTATTGATTATTCAACATTTCTACGTCCGACAAGTCCATCATCTATAGTTATAAATAAAATAGAAGGAAAAACCATGACCGCTTCAATAGTACCATATTTACCAAATTTATTCTACGCTTTTTATGTTAACGGAAAACAAGTATTGAGCGATATTCCATCATCTCCTTTTGAATACACTTTTACTTTTCCAGGTACTTATAATGTTTTCATACTCAGTTCAACAAGATCAACCACAAATTCTGCACCTCAAACAACTCCCAATAATATTGTCGCAATAACTATATTTTAAATTATTTATAAAAAAATTGAAATATAATATATTGAAATACTTATATTATATTTAATAAATTTATAGACAAAAATGAACTCTAAACAATCAAAACCCAATAATAATAAATTAAATCAAAATAAATTCAATCCAAATGAATTGTATTATAAAGTAAAAACATTATTAATAGATAAATTTCCAAGTAAACAAGACGAAGAACAATATGATTATGAAATTCCCGAGGATCTTAAGGACCACCCTATATTTAATGACTATTTGTATTACAAAAATTAATTTTTATTCATAATTAACTCACTCATTATTAAACTTAAATTATTATCGTGTATTCTCTTTTTAGCCTTTTGTAAATTATTAATTACCTCTTTATTAATCATTTTTTTTACTATTATTTCTTTTCTAACATTCTCATGATGCACTTTTTCTCCGTTATATTTATTATCAAGTATTTTGCAAATTATTAAATTTCTTTTGTGCATACATCCTTCACAAATGCATCCGTCATCAATGTAATGATGTGATTGCACGTAATTAATTCTGCTATTTTCTTTACACAAAATTTCATACAATTCATATTTCATAGGACAAAAGGGTATATATGATTCAGTTGATTTTTGTAACCATTTATACAAATATTTATCTTTCTCTTCCGTGCTGTGATAAAAATCAAAATAAGAGCTATCTTTTATATCTTTCAAAAAATTAGAAGGTATTTTATAACTATTTTTAAATACCGAATAAATATCTTTGATATTTTTTGATTCACTTTCATGATCATGTATAATATGTATTTCGCTATTGAATATGGACGATAAAATATCTCCCCAAATTTCCGAGTCCATTAATCTTAATTTAATATATTTTACATCACAATCTTCAATCAATAAATATTTTTTGTCGAAATCAAATGATTCAGGCATGTCTTCATTGTATTGAATATTGTAGATATCCAAAAAATTATCTCCATTTCCAATATAAGGATAAATATCGTTAAATCTTTTAGTTACCAAATCCAAATTTCTTAATTTTGGGTCATCGTCATTGCAGTTAAAATGATGGCATCCGATTTTCTCAAAATAAGTGGACATTTTTAATTCAATGGGATCACGATAGACATCAATAACATAAACTTCTTTACCAATATGTTTATTATAAAGAATTATTTCATTTATAGTTACACCAGTTATTCCAGATAATACTCGAAGCATTTCTTCATCATGAATATGAATTATATGATATTGTTTTGTGAAAAATATGCGAAAAGACGTAACTAAACTTGTTGATCCAACCTTTGGAATCGTGTACACGAATATTATTTTGTTTATATTTAAATTATCTATATTAAGTATTTGATTTGCCTTAACCAAAACTTCCATTTTCTCTGGATCCTTTAAAAAATCTAATTTACTCATATTTACAAATAATATTATTATTTATGAATATATACCTATTTATTTTTCATATTTTTATATTTATTTACTTGGACGAGTCGCAGGTTTAACTCTTGGCTTTGATTGCGAGCGAATCTGTAAATTCTTATTTTGTTTTGAAGCTAAATTAGCAGATAAGTATGGCTCCATATAAATATCTGGAACTGCATTTTTTGCTGATAAAGGATAATCCGCACGAGTCAATTTCTTTTGTGGGGCAGATGCAGATGCTGTGGCTACCGCCTTAGGTTCAGGCACTTGACTCTTTTGTTGCTTATAAGTCATTCTTTGTGTATTCATTTGATGTCTTGTTTCACACATTAATTGGCCATTTCTAATACCAGAAACCTTTGCAGCTTGATATTCGTGATTTCCTGAATCCATCTTTAATAATTGGAAATCAACATATTCACCTTGAACTAAATACTTGTATTGTTCCTTATCAACATTAATATGGCTGTGATGAACAAAAACATCAGTACCATTCTTTTCTCCATCAGTAATGGTGATAAAACCATATCCGGCCTTGTTATTAAACCATTTTACTCTTCCAGTAAAAACTTGAGTTGTTGCAGATCTAGTGTGTTCAGCGTTAGTAGCAGTCATTATAGTATAATAGTAATAATAACAAACTCTTTATATTGTTTTACCATAAATTATTTATCTTCATCAAAAAGTTGTTTTGCAAATTCTTGCCCTTCTTCAAAAATTATTTCAGGAGGTTGTTCCCATTCACTAAATAGTATAGCTTTTTTAGTTGACCTTTCCAATGACAATAATTTTTTAAGGGCAATAATTCTTCTTTTCACGGGAAATATTTTTGGGGATACTTCTCTTGTTAGATTCTTCCATTTCCATTCAAATTGTAAAGCTGCACTCCAATCAGGAAATCCGGACACATAACAAACTCTTGACCATTCATGCCCTTGTGCAACTTTAATTCCCGTGGCTTTTGCACCTCCACTTAATAATTTATTGTGTTGTTTTAATCTTCTATCCAAATCAATCGTCGAACCAATATATGTTGAATTATCGGTAGATGCTAAGAAATAAACGTATGACATGATAATTATTATCATAAATATATATTTAATATTCATTTAAACATATTATATTATATTATATTATATTATATTTATTCTAACAAATGGCATTACCAATTTTATTATTACCCAAATTATTGCTTGCTATAGGTTTTACTATTAGCGGCATAAGTTTTGGTCTTTTATATTGGAATTGCGTAACTTGAACGGATTTAAATATATTATCAATAAAAGAACTTAAAGAAAGGTGTATATACACTATGTATATACATGCAACAATCCGTTCCTGTACCTTGCAACCCCTTTCCCTTTCCAAAAGGAAATAGTAAAGAAAAAATTGCCCAATTGTGGTCACAACTTGACGCTGTTGAGCATAAAATAAATGGCATAGTTAAAACTCAATTTAATGCTGACGGCTCAAGAGTTGACGTTAAAATTAAACCAGACGAAAATACATATAAGCGAAAATATGAAATATTAAAAGAATTGATAATTTGTGATGAAAAATTGTCGTCAGAACAATATTCATATTATTCCGAATATCAAATTAAAGAAGGTTTTGTGCCTTCCAATAAACCAATAGAAAATACACATATGCTATGTTTACTACATAATGTAACTGATGATACATTTATTCCAGTCAAAAAAATATCTGATAAATATTACATAGGTGTAATGGATAGATATATGAAAGACGTTGGATTAAATTTTGATTTAGAATTTACAGATATTTCTTTGCCAAATGAGATTTTTAATAAAATAACCAACTTTAAGTTTGACATTGAATTTCGAGATAAATTTTTAAATGAATATATTCCTATTTGCATTAAAGAAAATGAATTTATTAATACTGCCAAAAATAACCCGAAAACAAAACTAGTTGAATTTAAACCACAAACGACTAATATTTTAGATTCAATAAATATTCCAAATAGATTAAAATATATAACTAATAACAAATATGATTGGGGAGTTTGCATTTTAGTAAATAAATATAGTTTGGGAACCACTTCGATAGGATGTGAAGAAGAAATATATTTTAGACAATACCCAGAATATGGTTTTGAACTTTTATTTAGTTGTACTACAAATAATCAATGGCTTAATCAGACTATACATAATTTATTTTTATATGCATTCCATGAAAGTATTGAAGAACTACAAAAAAAAATAAATTTTTGTGATAAAATATTAACAGAAAATGATAATGTAACTAATTCTATAAAATCAACTGAAGCGGAATGCGTTAAAAAATTATTAGAATCAAATTTTGTATTAAATTATAAAGATTTAAATATAAAAACACGTGCCCAAGATATTTTTCATTTTTTTGAAAATAATATAGATGAAGCAAAAAAATATTATCCAGAATTTAAAGCAGATACGCTATTTCGCAATAGATTATCGAAATATTTAACTGATTGGGGATTAACAAAAAAACGTCACAATGACGGATATTATTATTACGGAATATCAAAATAAATTGATTTGAATAAATGATTTAAATATAAGTCAAGTATATAATATAAACATGGTAAAAGTTTGCTCTATCTCTGAATACAATAATACTGAATATAATGAATATTTTGAAAAATATAATTACCCATTGCATATTTTTCAAAAATGGTCAATTGAAGGAATAGTTACTGGTAACCACATCTTGGTTTGCGCTCCAACCGGTAGCGGCAAAACATTGCCAGGCGAATTTGCAATAACTCATTTATATTCGAAAGGAAAAAAAGTTATTTACACTTCTCCCATTAAAAGTTTAAGCAATCAAAAATTCTATGATTTCTCGCAAAAATATCCCCATATATCGTTCGGCATTATCACGGGAGATATTAAAAGTAATCCAGAAGCAGATGTATTAATTATGACTACTGAAATATTATTGAATAAATTGTATCAAATTAAAAGTGGATATGACGATAAAAATTCAGCAACTTCTTTTGATATGGACATTATGAACGAACTTGGATGTGTTGTTTTTGACGAAGTGCACATGATTAATGACGCTGCTAGAGGACATGTTTGGGAGCAATCTATTATGATGTTACCAAAACATGTTCAAATGATCGGATTATCAGCAACATTAGATAATCCGGAAAAATTTGCAAATTGGCTTGAAACTCGAGGAGAGGAAAGTTTGGCGGAAGAAAATGCAGATAAAAAACAAGTATATCTCACTCAAAGAAAAGACAGAGCTGTGCCTTTAACGCATTATTCATTCATCACTACAACAAATAGTATCTTTAAGCACGTTAAAGATAAACAAATACAAGAAGAAGTTAAATCTATGATAAATAAACCGATTGTAATTCAAAGTTCCAATGGAAAATTTGATGAGGAACAATATTATAAAATTAATAAAATTCTGCAACTGCTAGAAAATAACAACGTGTTTGTGAAAAAATCGTATGTATTAAATCAAGTCGCGGATTATTTGGAAATTAACCAAATGCTTCCAGCTATTTGCTATGTATTTTCCAGAAAACAGATTGAAATTTGCGCAAAGGAAATGACGGCTGTTTTATTGGAAGATGATTCGAAAGTAAGATACATAGTTCAAAGAGAATGCGAACAAATTATCAGGAAGCTGCCAAATTTTGAAGAATATTTGCATTTACCAGAATACATAAATTTAGTTACCTATTTAGCAAAGGGCGTGGGTATTCATCATTCGGGAATGTTGCCAATATTGAGAGAAATAGTTGAAATTCTATTTGCAAAGGGATATATAAAATTATTATTTGCAACTGAATCCGTTTCTATTGGCTTGAATTTACCTGTTAAAACAACTATTTTCACAGATATTTTTAAGCATGACGGAACACAAAGAAGAATGTTATTGGGACATGAATATGTTCAGGCAGGAGGAAGGGCTGGTCGTCTTGGAATAGATACAAAGGGCAACGTTATCCATCTAAATAATTTATTCAGAAATGTAGAATTATCCGGTTATAAAACAATGATGAACGGAAAACCACAAACATTATTTTCAAAATTCAAGATTTCTTATAATTTATTATTAAGTCTAATTGAAATTGGCAATAATGATTTTACAAATTTTGCTCAAAAAAGTATGATTCAACACAATATTGAGTCTCAACTTGAATTTATTAATGAAGATATAAAATTATTAAAAAATAAAAAGGAAACATATGAGACAAAAACACTTCAGCATCTATTTACTGATAAAAATGTAATTGAAGAATATATTGCTTTAAATATTAATTATAAAAATGCAGTTAATAAAAAAAGAAAAGACATTGAGAGAAGATTGAAAAATATAAAGGATACTTATAAACATATTGATGCTGATGTCGCGACGATGGATAATTATAATAATGTAAAAAAAGAATTAAAAGAAAAAGAAATGGATTTGGAAAATATAAAATGTTATTTACATGATCAAATACAAATCATATTAGATTACTTGCAGACTGAAGAATTTATAAAATTAGATGAAAATAATAAATATGTATTGGATTTTAAAGGAACTATTGCATCTCATTTAAAAGAAGTAAATTGTTTAGCATTTGCGAATATCATTAATGACGGCTCGTTAAATGATTTAACTTGCGAGCAAATAGTTGGAGTATTTAGTTGTTTTACAAATATTAGTGTAAGTGATGAAGTTATAAATCCAGAGCCAAATAGTGAAGACAATAAAGTCAACAATATTGTCAAGAAAATGCAAAATAATTTAAATAAACATAAGGATTTTGAATTATCAAAAAACATAAAAACAGGTGCAGATTATGAAATAAATTTTGATATAATTCAATATGCAATGGATTGGGTAAATTGTGAAAATGAAGAGGCCTGTAAATTATTGTTACAAAATATGAAAAATGAAAAGGAAATATCTATTGGAGAATTTAGCAAAGCTATATTAAAAATAAACAATATATCAAATGAAATTAAAAAAATAGCGGAAAATAATGGAAATATTCAACTACTTAAAGTATTGGATGAAATACCAAACAAAACACTTAAATTTATTGTTACAAATCAATCACTCTATATTTAATAGAATATATATAAAAATATCAACATAATTATAAATATAAATTTTTTAATATACCATTATATTTTATATTTTAATATAAATATAATATAAAATATATGACATCTCTACATACAAATCCACATTTTTTTCCGTTTGAAAAGGTAGATAAAGATAAATTAGTGCCTGCGGAAAAATATTATATAAAATTAAAAGATTCTGTCATAAATGATTATTTGGGTAAAAATAGAAATGTTCCAGTATCAAGTTTAAAAGGAACATTTGTTAGATTACACACCAATAAACAATTATTGTCAACTATAGAATATGCGGTATTCAAAAATGTTGTTATCATGAATAGAGAATATAAAGAAGGATTATGTCTTTTAATGTTAGTAAAAAATGGAACAAATCTTTCATCCACCGCATGCAGTACATATAGCGACGAAAAAAGAGGAAGAATTATCAATGAAGATAGAGAAGTATATTTTCCAGTTAATCGATGGATGTTTGGTAAAATGACAGAACAATCTTTATTGGCAAAACAAGTGTTAAGATCGCCATATTTGGACGTTGATAATCAATTAAATATTACTGATTTTATGAAAAATAAAGGAGGAAAAAAAAGAAAAACAAAAAAACGCACAAGAAATAATTCAAAAAGAAAGAGAAGGAATAAAACAAAATATAGAAGAAGACGTAGTAGGAAATAAATTAAAGGCGACATGACATTGGTTTCATATTTTTATACAAAGACGGCACAACCTCATAAACATAAATATAGTCTGTTATTTTATTATATATTTTTTCAATATCTTTATTTTTATCAATTATAGGTTCAATTATAAGTTCATTCATTTTTCCATGTTTTTGGATTTTTATCGTAAAATATAGCAAACACTTTTTATCCTTTTCTTTTTTGGCCCAATAAGTCTCAGAACGAATGTTAAATCCACAAGAATTCACTCCATTATCTGAAAATATTTTCATTAATACAGGATGCAAATCTTCTATGTTGCTCTTGCATAATAAATGAATCGGTTCGTAAGCATAAGTAATAAACTCCATTTTAATTTATATTTATCGTATTTGTGAATATAAATTAATATTTATATAAAATTCAAATCAATTTATTTTATAATACTTATTTATTTAATATAAAATTGATATTACTTTGCGATTATTACATATATCAAAAATAAAATATGTCAAAAATTAGAAAGGTTATTGTTAAAAATTTATATGTGATAATAAGTGAATATGTTGACAAATATTTTGAACATATAATATTTGGGTGTTATATATTTATTTGGTTATCTGAAAATATAATGGTTCATCATCTGATAAAAAATACATCTTTTCAAAAAGAAGTAACCAATAGAATTATTGAAAATTATATCATGATACTTTTGTCAATATTGAATTATATTTGTTTTATATTGAAACCATTTGGTATATATAATAATGGTTATTTTGAAACATGGAATATGTTTGGATTTTTCATAAATTCAATAGTTGAAGGATTTTATAGTTATTTTATTCACTTTGGGATTAATCATAGTATAAATGACGATATAATCCCCGGTTATTTAATCATTTATTATTTGTCAAATATGATAAGAATTATGATAAATTATTCTATGTTGGGTATATCTTTGATATTTATAATAACGTATATATTTGTAAATTTATTTAAATTATTAAAGACAGGCATAAAATATTGTTTAGAGTCGATAAAAATTGAATATACGGAAACACTTCCTTTATATGTTACTGAAAAATAATAAATTATATTGCAAAAATTAGGGATAAAATAGATTGCTTATTTCAGCAATGGTTAGCAATCCCAAAATCCCAAAAAATCCCAAAAATATTTGTACTTATTATATAAGACCTTTTATGATTTTATAAAATTTTATATAATTTTAAAATACAGACGATACTGAAAACAAGCAATGGTTAGCAATCCCAAAATCCCCAAAAATCCCAAAAATAATTTTAATACTTATATAAGACGGATTACGATATAACATAAAATATTATAATAATTCATATTAGACGATATTAAAAATTAGCAATGGTTGTCAATCCAAAAATCCCAAAAATCTCAAAAAATATGCAATTTTATGATTGTTATTTTTTATTACGAATAATGCAAACAATTTCATAATTATTATTTTGCGATAATTTTCAGTAACAAAAAATCTCCAAGACTTTTTTCGGAAATTGAAATTTGGACATTTTTAAAATGTCCAAAATAGAAAACCTAAAAGATTTCCTGAAAAATACTCCATTTTTTCGAGCATTAGACCTAAAAGGTTTGAATTACAAAAATAATAATTAAAATAGTGTTACGATAAAAAAAATATAAAAAACAAAAACTATTTAGGAACTTTTTTTCGTTATCCATTATATGGATAATTTGGATAACACAAAAAGTTCCAAAAAGTACCGATGTGAAAAATGTGATTATACAACGTCTAAATATAGTCAATATACAAGACATCTTGAAACGATAAAACATAATAGGATAATAATGGATAATAAAAAGATCCAAAAAAGTTCCAAACCATTAAAGATGTCAAATTTTTCATGTTTATGTGGTAAAACATATTTATTCATGAGCGGCTTATGTAAACATAAAAATAAATGTTCTGAAGTGACAAAATTTACAGACATGATTATGACAACTTCAAATAATGACAATATTATTGAATTATTAAAACAGAATGAGGATTTTAAGGCATTATTAATTGAACAAAATAAACAAATAATAGAGCAAAATAAACAAATAATTGAATTATCAAAAAATGCATCAATAAATAATATAACACAATATAATACAACTAATAGTAACAAATTTAATTTAAATTTCTTTTTAAATGAACAATGCAAAGATGCATTAAATATAAAAGATTTTATAAATTCCATTGAATTAAAAATAAAAGACTTGGAAATAGTTGGAAAACTGGGATATGCTGAAGGAATATCACAAATTATAGTAAATGGATTAAAAAAATTGGACGTTTATAAAAGGCCAATGCATTGCAGCGATATAAAAAGAGAAGTATTATACGTGAAAGATGAAAATAAATGGGAAAAAGAAAATGAAGATAAAAATAAGTTTAGATCAGTCATAAAAGAAATTGCAAATAAAAATATAAAACAGATACCTGAATGGATTAAAATGCATCCGGACTACAAAGAATATTCTTCAAAAACCAATGATGAATACATTAAAATATTGACAAATAGTATGACTGGAGATATTGAAGAGCAAAATAAAAATATTAATCAAATAGTGAAAAATATATCAAAAGAAATAGTTATAGAAAAATAATATCTTTTTTGGATCCAAAATCATTATCCAATATTGGATAACAAAAAAGTTCCTGATTTTTCTAATGTTATTATAGTTTAAATATATTTTATAAAAACATTTATTATCGTGTGGAACTTTTTTGTTATCCAATATTGGATAACAAAAAAGTTCCTTAATTATGACATGATATTATCATAATAATTAATATTATTTAAATATTTTTATCGAGTGGAACTTTTTACATTATCCAGTATTGGATAACAAAAAAGTTCCATTTATATTTATTTAATAAATAAAATATAAATATAGCATTTATAAATAATATATTATGTCAACTGATAATTTAGATGATGATTTCAATCTTGAACCAGAACTAAAATATAGATTACAAAATTTTCACATTAATAAAAGAAAGGATATACCTCAGCTTTTGGAATCATCTTTGCCGCAATTAATTAACGAAATAGATAAAAAAATTTTGAATATTTGCCCGTATAATATTAATTGTTTGATAGTGGACATTACATTAAAAGATTTTCAAATATATGGTCCTCCGGGTGTGCCTCAATATTGGTATAAAAATTCCGGCGACAAATTTGGATATCGTCAAGTTCATGCAAATGATATTAGAAGATTTATAGAGAATAAATTATTGGAGGAAATAAAAAACAAACAAAATAATTATTCATCTTGTGGTCCAAATGAGATAATATTAAATAAATATAAAAAATATGAAGAAATTATTAAATGGATATCATTAGGATTAATATTTAGAGATTTAATTGATGGATATAGAAGCAATATTTTTAGCGGCTATTAATAATATCTGAACATATATTAGATATTATTTACGAATAATGAGTAAGACAAGAAAAAGAATTAAAAGGCACAAAAGAAAATCAAGAATGAAAAAAGGAGGACTATTAATGATTAAAGGTACAGATTTAAAAAACACACATTTATGCGACGTAAAACCGGGCAAACATAAAGCAACTCCTGGAAAGGAAGTTTATGTTTCAATTGCGTCAAGTTTTCAATTAAACGAAGATACGACTGGATATTTAATGCAGAATTTTAAAAAATCGGATAACAGGTGGTTTAAATTTGTTATTTTCAATAATGATGGGGTGGAATATATTTACATAATTTCTGGTGCGCCCATAAATAAGCATAGTGTTTGTTTATTGGAAGGTTTATTAGAAGTTACAAAAGATAAAGGAGAATATCAAGAAATAAGACAAGCATATGAAAGACTTATAGGATATAAAGGATTACATGGTATCGAAGGAGATATTGAAAATAATATGTATGTTTTGGAATTAAATCAGGCAATAAATAGGGATATACCTTGTATGCCTGTGATTTGTGCTGGATCAGGCACGATTAACGAAGATAAAAGTATTTGTATAAACACAAAATCGGGTCATTACAAGCCAAATATTGAAGAAATGGAATACGCAAAAAATATATTTGAAAGAATAACGAAAAAAAAAATAGAGATAATAATGAAAGAAGATAAGGAAGCATTAATAAGAAAATATGGCGAATATGCAGATGAATATTCGGGAATATGTTTATGAAAAAATAATTTATTTATTCCATTCATCTGTGTTAATTTCGTCAACATATTCATCTTCACTCTCATCTAGATTCATAAAATTTTTAGTAAATGCATTTATAATTGATGGAGATATTTTAAATATATTAAGATCGTCTTCTGAATCATTTTTATTGTCATCTGGCTCATCTAAATTCTCCTGATTTATATTACTATACAATAAATCAAATAAATTATTCCCTCTTTTTTTATTTATCATATTATTAACTTCGCTCATAATAATTAAGCTATCAACAACTTTACGTATATTATTAATTTTAATTTCATTAACATCGCCCTGTCTTGTGGTTGGATGAATATGTTCTTCGGGATTAAATAATGGTAATATTCCTTCTTTATTATATAAAATATGTTGATAATGTTTAATTGCGCTGGATTGTTTATCTTTATGGTGTAAACTATAAATTAATTTATCCAATACTTTTTGAATATTTTTTATTTCTTTATCTTTTTCATTAAGTTTGGAACTCATTGATGCAATTAAATTATGTTGTTTTGAAATGATTATTTTTTGATTCATCAATAAATCTTGCATTATTTTTTGTGTTTTTATTATTTCTTTAATATCAAAGGAAGACTCATCTTCGTCTTCTGATAAATATATTATATCTTCCATAACTTATATATTTATTTATTTATAATTCATTTTCATAAATAAATAACAATATTACATAATTAATATATATCGGCAATAAAAAAATTAATTATTAAATTATATTTAAAGCGTCATTCCAATTGATAAATATTGTCTATAAAATTTAATTTACTATTGCTGGCATTTGTGTGGGAATTCCGCCTCATCCTCCTCTCATTTTCATTTTTTTTGTTCTTTGCATTTTCATCATCATTCTGCAACATGGGCAATTTTTATTATGAGTATGTTTACGCGATCTATAATTTTTACGATTTCTGCGAGTTCTTCTACTTCTGCTTTTCATGTATATTATATTTTGAGAAAATAATTATATAAATATAATATTATTATTTTCTACTATTTTTTCTGCGGATTTTTCTTGTTTTTTTAGATTTTTGTTGTTTTTTTCTTTTACTTTGCTGTTTTTTGCTTTTACTTCGTCGTTTTTTTCCGGCACTTTGATTCTCGGGTACCATTAATTCTAAACGAAAAAGTCTTTCGGGTCCAATTTGGTTGCAATGATCCGCTCCCATTGCGTTAAATCCGGGTCTAACTGGCAGTATATGCGAACTAACATATTTATTAACTTTTTTTGGAGTTTCAACCATATTGAAGACTTTTGAGCCGGGAACAGGGCCATTCCAAAAAAAAGAAGGTTTATCAACCAAATATTTGGATCCTCCAGGTCCCATAATTTTAACGAAAGGTCCTCTTCCTTGCGATTTTAACCAATCTCTAATATATGTATTACCTTGCCATTCTGGTGGAGTTCTATTTTTGCACTCGTAATACTCAACATAATCTGTTGGTCTAGTTGTTTCGGAATTACTAATCCTTATACCTTTAAGACTTTGGCAAATATATTCGCCATTTAAATGCAATACAAAAAATTGTTCTTCTTCTGCTTCAGGTTGACTTAAATATTCTTGAATACTTATTTCTTCGCCATTGATAGCATCATATGTTTTTTGATTTGGGTTAAATGGTAATGGATTATTGGTTTCTAATGGATATTGAGAATGTGATGGATAATTGGAAAGGGGCATTATTGGTGCCCAAATGTCATCAAAACGTGCACTAACACTTTGCGGAGTTCTAGGTAATTGACTAAGAGGATTATTTCTTCCAGTTACTATTTGCAAAGAATTAGGTAACTCGGGAACTATAGTAATCATATTATTATCAAAATCTAAAACTTTTAAATTCGAAGGCAACGGATCTGGTAAACTTGTTAATTTATTTGACTTAACTTGTAGTAATTTCAGAGAGTTTGGTAATTCAGGAAGATCTGTTAATTCATTATTCGAAACATTTAATTCATTTAATGATTGAGGCAAATTAGGTAATTGTCTTAAATTACAATTAATACATCTTAATATCTGTAATGATTCTGGTAAAGCAGGCAATTCTTCTAAAGAATTATTTTCAATATTTATTACTTTTAAAGAGTTTATTAATAAATTTGGTAATCGCGATATTGCAATTAAGTATAAGTAAATTAATTAACACATTTGGTAATGAAGGTATCTCATTTACAACTAAATCTTTTAAAACAATATATTGTAAATTTGGAAACATCGCAAAATTAGGTAAACCATCTATATATGTATTTGATTCACAATTAAAGAATTTTAATGTTAATGGTAAATTACCAAATGATCGAAATCCAGGACATTTATGAATTTTAAGGCGCTCTAATTGAGTATTTGATACGTCAATAGATGATAAATTATTTATTCTATTAATCTCTAAGAATTCTAATGTTGAAGGAAAATTTTTTAAACTTGTAATATTCATGCAATTGATTATTTCAAGATTTTTTAGATTTACTGGAAATTTTTCAATAGTTGTTAAATTATATAAATTATTTAATCCAAAATAAATTATAGTGTCATATCTGGGGTCATTTGTTAGTTCCTCGGGTAATTTTCCGTTTACTATAGGAGGTAATATATTATCAAATAAGTTTATAAATAAAACTCCAGGATTTTCTCTTAATTTTTTCCATATTTCTTCCATATTATATATTACTATAAAATTAAAAAATATAATTATCAGTTTAAGAAATTAATTATTCAATGAGTTGAAGTCTAATTTTCTTTTTGCTATTTTCCTCATTTTCAAAAATATATAATTTAAAACTTCTTTTCTGATAATTTTGAATATCTTCTTTACCCTTAAATGTAAATATCACTCTTAAACCAGGTATAAAAACATTATATTGATTTATGAAATCATTCTTAATAACTTTATCAAAGCAATAACCTTCATAAACATTTTCCAATATTTGTGAATTCGTAAAGCATTTAAATAATAAATCGCAATTTGTTTGCAACTTATTAATTGAATACATTGATGTATTTATGTAATCTATTTCTTTCGTCCAAGAATTGTAAAATTCAATTGCCTTATCTGTGAATTTATACATTCCATTATTTATTTGAAATCGAATCATATTTAAAAGATCCACAAGTCTTCTAATTGGTGAAGTGATGTGAATATATGAATCTACCTCCAACATTTCATGTTTTATGTCTGTTTCATTGGTGCATTTGCTATAATCAATATATTGACTGCTATTTTTCTTCCATATGTAAATATATTTATATATATCTTTCGGTAAATTATTGGGCAATACTGAAGTTTTGCTTGCATTCGATCTAAATATGCCATTATTGTACTTTAACATATCTTCTGCCGCATAACAATTCATAAATACCATCAAATAGCATACAACGTCATGACTATGTTCAATAGTTTTCAAATATCCGTGATTAGCCAACATATTGTTCGTTAAATTATATATGAGATTATAGCTTTTGTTGTATAGGAGATCTTTTTCTTCATATCTGTAATTTTTATGGACTTTAATGAGACATGGTTTAAATTCAAATCTGTCAACTTTATTATCTATGACCCATAGATCTAGGACGAAAGCTGCGCGAGTAGCATTTTGTATGAGACTACAAAGACCTTCTGATAGATTATTGGGCAACATTGGTCTTTTTTTATCTGGTAAGTATATTGTTGACACTCTTTTTGAGAAGGAATCCCATAGGTTTAATTTATCAATCATTATGGGCACATTAGAAATATAAATGCTTAATAAAAATTCGTTATTAGTTAACTTTTTAATGCTAAATGCATCATCAAAATCCATGCTACATTCTGGGTCAATCGTGAATATTTCCCATTCAGGCATGGTTCTTTTTTCCATTCCAGAAAAATATAAATTATCTTCTTTAGACGCGGATTCGATTGCCTTGGTTGCCTGTTTGGTGAAATTCTGAATTGAATGGTTTAAACTTTTGCAATACAAAACATATTCATAATAAGAAGGTAAATTATTTATTTGTCCAATAACTTGATCCAAAATGCCAATAGGATGTTTAGATGATACGTCCCAAGAACTATATTGAATAGTTACATAAAGATTTGTAAATGATTTGCTGAACCCGACACGTTTCATTTCATAAGGAACTAGAAAATATGGCAAACGAAAATCGTCCGGAACACATTTATAAAGTAGCTTATTTTTATTATGTCTACCATATGTTTTATTGTTTTCAAGAATTAATACACATGGAATATTTGTCGTATCGCGAATATTAGAATAAACAATTTTTACTTGGGATGATTTATCAGTATTATTTTCAGAAAAATAAAATGTATCACTATGAAACAATTTATTTTCAAAGGGATTGATTGGAATATTTAGTTTTTCAAAACTATTAATAGAAGACACATGCCAATCTGAGTAGTTCCGGTTATTTATACAGAGTTTATAAATATTAGGTGGTTGCATTATTTATATATATATCAAATTATATCTATATCATTTTTATATAACTATTAAATCAATTTTTTGTAATAAATTGTGTTAAATCCATAAATATCGGTATATCCAATTATATCTTTGCAAATATTTCTGTTGTTCAAATTTTCCAAAATTGCAAAATAATATAAATCAATTCTGTCATGCCAATCGTTACCATCTTCAGTAATTATAGAAATCACTTTATATTGATTAGAATTATTATTGTTTATCAAAATATCGTTTATTGTATAATTTAACATATACTTATATGCAAATATTCTTTATATATTTTATAATTATAAATAAGATAAATACATTTCATAATAATTTATAATATAATTATTTTTATATTTTGATTTAGTTCGTTTTCGATTTAAAATTAAATTATTTGAATTTAATATTAAATATGTTACAATCAGTTATTGGAATTTTTATTTTTTGTATAGTTTTATTTTTATATTTGCATATTCAATATCATTTTAAAACAAGCAATGATTTGGAAATTTATGACGCCGAACAACTAACAAAAGAAAATTTGGAAGAAATATGTGACCTAAGGCAACCCTTACTTTTCAATAATTTAAATCAATTTGACAAGATAATACAATATATTAATAAGGATGTTTTAGTTAAAACATATCCAATGTTTGACATAAAAATAAGAGAAACAAAAACCAAAATAAATAATACAGAAGACATAAACGAAGAATTATATTTGCCATTATCTATGCAAGTGGCAAATAATCTTTTTAATGAAGATAAAGAGGGAAAATATTTTACTGAATCGAATCATGATTTTTTAAAGGAAACTGGAGCAATAAAACATATCACATATAATGATGAATTTTTAAGACCACCACTTGTTTCCAATTGCAATTATGACATATTGATGGGTTCTACTGGATCTTCAACGCCTTTAAAATACGAAATAAGTTATAGAACATATTTTATGGCGACCCAAGGAAGCGTAAAAATTAAACTTTGCCCTCCAATATATGAAAAATACATTTATGCCGAAAATGATTATGAAAATTTTGAATTTAAATCTCCTATAAATCCATGGAAAGTCGAAAATATTTATAAAAGTGATTATGATAAAATCAAATGGCTTGAAATAGATTTAACTCCAGGAAGAACATTTTATATGCCTGCATATTGGTATTATTCCATTTTATTTGATAAAAACAGCAGTGTTTGTTGTATAAAATACAGAACATATATGAATAATATTGCAATAATGCCAAAATTAATAATGTATGCACTTCAAAATCAAAATGTTGTAAGAAAAGTCAATAAAGTTAAAACAGATATGTCAGTAAATTCAATTCAAATGGATGATTTGCAGAATAAAATTAAAGAAGATAATACTACTCCCATTGAAAATTTAGTACCGGCTGAGTCAATACACCCCAATGCACCCCAGTAATTTTAGGTTTCTATTTTACGAATATTAAAAGTTACCTTTTTTATTCCTGTTGAAAAACAATCAATACCTTGATATTTTCCGTCATAATTTATATCAAATAAATTAAACATTTTGGAATTATCTCCTTTATTTTTAAAATATGGAATACTTGTAATGTTAGTACCTCTTTCACTAAATTTCATCGAGGTTATGTTAAATCGCGAATCTTGACCGCCACCACCGACTTTTTCTCCACAATATATATTTTCGGTTATATTTTCAACATCATAAAATTCAGTTACGTATCCGTCAACAACTTTAAAATAACCTTCAAAAACTTTATCTCCATTTTCACATAAAAATATTAATATAGAAAAATAATTAACTATTATCATATAAATATAATCAAGAATATATTTATATAAATTAATTTGTAATATCCAATACCATAGTATTATCGTGCACTTCTAATATATTATCATCATTGAAATTTTGTAATTCAAAATTCATGTCATTTATAGTAGAAATATCAGTTCCCATATCTACCGCTTCATTGCCTCCAAAATCATTATTCATTGAATATGCTGTTTCAAGTTGCACAACCTTTTGATTAAGATCATTTGATTGGTACTGCAATTGATGAATGAGATTGCTCGTTTCTGAAAAGAAAGATCTCAAAGATTCAACTTCACTCTTCAAGTCAACTAATTCCTTCTTTTGAGCCATGGTTAAATTCTTCGTGCCACTGATAATAGGTTTTAATGCTTCTATTTGTGCCTTTAAGTTTTGAATATCCGCACTTGACCCGGCGGCACCAGGAGCAGCTGCGGTTGCACCAGGATTTAAAGTGCTTCGTTTTTCCAAAGATTCAAGTCTTGAAAGAATAGTTTGTAATTGAGATTTATCAATAATCGTCTTATTGTCATTTGTAGATTCAATAAAGGAAGCGTCATATTCAGGTTTTTCTAAACTCATTCTTTGTAATTGCGATTCTACTTTACCCAAACGCAAAGTAATAAGTGTAATAGCTTGTGGAATAGTCATTTGTCCAGTTTTACTTGATTGTTCTGCAACTTGCGGTTGTTGTTGATACATATTTTGTTGTTGTTGCTGATATTGTTGAGGTCGCATACCTTTACCGGGAATATTTCCTTGACTTTGTTGTGAAAATATTTGAGATGAATGAATTGATGTGTTAGGTCCTTTTGGTTGCTGTGGAGGATATTCCATTGGTGCATTTCTTCTTTTTTGTGCCGAAGCTACTGCTCTACTTTGACTCATAATAATCTATTTAAACATATTGTTTTTAACTATTTTACGCGATATTATATTTTATTCTAAAAATAATAAATTTATTAATAACTAAACACAAAAATAATATATAATAAAAATAAATAAATATATGTTATTAATTATAATATATGAATAAAATCGAGATTAATTTTACTTCAAAAAATATATCTGATAGAACACCTTACGTACGAAATATAATTGAATTTTTTATTGATATTCAAAATAATTATGGTTATTTGGAATATGATGGATATTTTTATGTTGATGACGAAGATTTACCTATAAATTTAAATATGTTTATATCTCAAACGGAAGAAACTCCATATAAGATTGAAAACAATATTTCTTTTTATAATAAAATTATTGATAAATATTATTTGATTGAAGTTTATAAAAAGGAAAAATATGAAAGTACCAATAAATATTCTGAATCAATATATTTATTTCCAACTAATAGAGAGAAAATATATTTCAAAATAGAAGGTAATATATATTAACTATAAATCTTTCAAGGTGTGATTATAAGAGTCTATTACAATATCTCCAAAAGAACTTTTGCTTCTTTTTCTATCTTCTTTAACTTTTTTTATGACTTCATTTGTTTCCATATAATACCAAGGCCAAAGCAACTCTTCATTTGTTCCATCGCCTTCTATTAATTCAGGATAATCTTTAGTGATAGTATAAACTGTTCTCTTCCATTCTATTGGACTAAAAGATGCAGGTGAAACAGATAAATTTTTTATTAAGGGAATATATTTCTTGCAGAATTCATCATAATTTTCTCTTTTTTCTGGTTCAAGAATAAACGTAACATTCATTTCTTCAACTGTTTGTGTTAGTTGTTGCAAATATCTATCAATATTATTTATACGATCAATGAATTGTTGTTTTTTTATGTATGAACTGATAAGAGTAGTCGTAAATGTGATTATAATTAATGCCCATTGAATAATTTTTATAAAATATGGAAATAAATCAGTTTGCGTATTTAATGTAGATAATAAAGTTGAAACAGAAGAAAGAACTATTATTGCCCAAGATAATTTACCTTCTCTTTTTTTTAATTGGAAAAAGAAAAAATTATTAATAATTCTATAATATTTCAATCTGTGCAAACAATATCTGAAATAGGTTTGATTTCTTTTTGACCATCCATTTATTATTTTTTCATTTTCTCTTTTATCTTCCTCTTTTTTAGATTCTTCATTATCTTCTTCCTTGACTTCTTTTTTTACTTCTTTTTTTTCCTCTTTGGTTTCATCTTTTTTAGCATTATTTTCAATCAACAAATTCATATCATTTTCAGTTATATTCATAGTTATTGTCATATAATTTAATTATATAATAATAAATTTATTCAAAAATAATAACTCATTAACTAAAATGGTCATAAGGATCTTCACCAAAATTTGTATTACTATTAAAATGATCGTAGACATCTTCATATGCAGAATATTTTTTTGTTGAATAAAATGGTTTAGAACTCCTAAAAATGGTTTTAAAAATATCTTTATTATCATATGTATGTTTTTTGCTCTTTTTATTCAATGAGGATATAGTATCAATCATATATCTTTTATGCAAATTCATATAAATTATATATAATGTACATAAAATATAAATATATTTCATTTATATTATATAATGGATACAACATATGTTTATAAAACTCCCACAAATAGACTTTATAATTATCCTTCAAGTGATAAGGACTCTATAATAAATAATAATCAAGATGCAAAAAATGAATTTAATCATATATCAAATGATTACACTACAATATCTGCATATGATTTTACTATGGGTTCATTTATGGGCCATTATTACAGATATATTTTGAAAACTATAACAAATATCGATATTTATAATGTGGTAACTCCTGAAGAAAATACCATTATATACAATAAAATAAGCGATCTAATAGTTGAAGTTCTAAAAGAAGATAGACAAAAATTTTATAGAAGAAAATATCCTTATTACAAAAATTATCCAGTACATTTAAATGAATATTATAATAATTTGGAATCATTAGATGAAGAAGAGATGAAAAAATACAAAGTTGATCCATATTATTTATCTGCATCAGAATTATTTTTCATGAAAAAATTATTTTACATTTACTCAAAATATAAATTTTATTTAATACCAAAGATTGAATAAATCACGCAAAATATATTTATTTATTTTTAAGTTATTTTATTTCTTAATATAAATCATATGGATAGTTTAGATGAATTAACAAAAAAATCGTCAAAAGGTTTTTTTAAACATGTTTTCAATTTTGACGATGATTCAAAAAATGAATTATTAAATATATTGCAATATGCAATTTTGGCTATCATTCCTATAGTTATTTTAAATAAATTAATGCAAAAATATGTTCCTGAATCTGATGAAGATAAAGGAAGTTTAGAAATATCTGCCGAAGTAATTGCACAAATAATGGTTATGTTTATTGGAGTTTTCTTTATAAATAGAATTATTTGTTATGTGCCAACATATAGTGGCGCCAATTATCCTGATTTTGAAGTTACTAACATAGTTTTAGCTGTTTTATTGATAGTTTTAGGATTACAAACTAAATTAGGAGAAAAAATAACTATTTTGGTTGATAGAGTTGTTGCATTTTATGAAGGCGATGACAGCAAAAAGAAAAAGAAAAATAAAAATGTTAAAGTAACTCAACCAATAGCCAATAATCCAAATTATGACCCACATACGACTGCAATAAGTTCTTTGCCAACTATTTCAAACGCATCTCCAAATGAAATGTCTGAAGGAGGAGGATATCAACAAATGGCTGGTTCAGGCATGGTTGGATCACTTGGTAATAATGTGGCAAGCGGAGGATTTGAAGGGTTTCAAAATGGACCAATGGCAGCCAATGATGCTTTAGGAGGAGGCGCATTCGGTAGTGTTTTTGGTAGTGGTTGGTAAATATATTTTGAATCATTATAAAAATAATTCATTTATTATTATAATGGACATTGATAAATTAAAAAAGGCTTTAGATAATGAAGATAATGAAAAAATTATGAATTTAACAACAAAAAAAATTAATGAAATGAATTTAAAAATATTGAAGGAACTCGTATTAAGTAAACAGACGACTATTGATTATTTAAAAAAACTCAAGGGATATAAATATGTTGACGAAATTAATGAGATAAAATATGGATCGTTTATAAAATGGATACCTATTGAAGATCCTGATTATTTACCATTAAACAGATCTGGAATAATAATGGATTTAAAAATAACTCCAAAAGGAGTATTGATCGTCTGCAAAAATTTTGCGAATCGTTATTTTTCATTTTATTTTGACGAAAATTTAGTATTTCAAAAACTCACATCTCAAGAAGAAATATTATTGAGTGCTTTGGATTATTTGAATAAATAATAATTTTAAATTGTTAAAATATTTTATAATAATATAAATAATGCAAAATTCATATAAAGTAAATTTCCTTGTAAAAGGAACAGATAGTTTTCAAAATAGTGCTCCAAATAAATTATGGACATATTCTTCAACTTCAAGTAATGGTCAATATATTTTAGCTTCAGAAATATCAACCAATAATATTTGGTTATCATCTGATTATGGAAATAGTTGGAATACAACAAGCGCTCCAACTAATTTATTTTGGAATTTTATATGTTCTTCAAGTAGTGGGTTATATTCTTATGCATGTCAAAGTGATAATGTATCAAACGGATATATATGGACAACATATAACAATTCGATAACTTGGAATATAACTACAGCCCCAAATAAAATATGGACAAATATTTGTTGTTCAAGTAGTGGTCAATATGTTATTGCTTTTGAAAAAACGACAAATTATATTTGGTATTCAAACGATTACGGCACAACTTGGAATAATTCAATATCTCCAAATATTTTAATATATGGCATAACCATTTCAAGTAGCGGTCAATATGCATATGCATGTGCTTTTAGCGGAGATATTTTTAAATCAAAAGATTATGGAGTAACATGGTCAAATACTGCAACAAGTAAAAATTGGAGAGCCATTACAACATCAAGTAGTGGACAATATGTATATGCCACAGAAAATACAACAAATTATATATGGTCGTCAAATGATTTTGGAATAACTTGGACCCAAACATCTGCATCAACTCTTGTTTGGAATAGCATTTCAACTTCTTATGACGGAAAATTTATTGTGGCGACTGAATATTTAAATCCAAATACTGGCGTATGGATTTCAAATGATTATGGATTATCTTGGTCATCATTAGATATTTTTAATGGTTTAGTTTGCTATTCAATATCAATGTCATCAAGCGGTAAATATTTGATTTTATGCTGTAATGATAATATTGGTAATGGAAATATAAATATTTATGATAGTACTATGGATATTGGAAATATTTATGGATCAATGATACAACAACTTCAATATGCACAAAATCAAAATACAAATTAATAAATTAAATATATTTTTTTATTTAAGTAATATATAAAATGAATCTTTTTCCTGCTCAATATATACCCTCAAGACCAGCTTTAAGAACTTTGCGTTTATCTGCCACCGGTCCCAGAACCTTGGCAACTTTAATTGCAACTACTGCCACTTCTGGTGCCGGAAGTTTCATTAGAATTGCTAAATACTACAAGAGAAATAATTTAAGATTAGAAATTAATCCAGCTTTAGGATACGGATTTAAGCCAGCTTTTCCTTCCGGTTAATTTTTATAATAATATGGATTTAAATTAATATATATTTATTATAGATTATATATTAATTTTATTATCTGTTTAATCGAAAATTCATTTGATGATTTATATAATAATCAGAATTAATCTGATTGTATTTATTTGTAAAATTTATATTTTTATGGGAAGGATTAATAATTCTTCCAATTTGCATTCCAAGAGATAATCCAATCAAATAACCAAAAAAAGTTCCCATTATAGTATAAATATAATATTCGTTTTATATTTATTTTTTATTTAAATATTGTTTAAACGACAGGATAACTTGGCATCATGGCAATACCACAAATACCCTTATCGTTAGTAGAGTCACTTCTGGCAATTTTTACGTATCCATGGTCACCCCAACTAGTACCCCAACTATTCTTGACAAGCCAGTACTTTTGGCCACTTTCCTCGCCATATCCAACTATCAATACACCATGATCCAAATTAGTTCCACAAGTAGATGAGGTTAAAACGCCGCTAGAATAAAATTGGAAATATTTTGTATCTGCTTCAATTGCAATGGAAACAGGTTGCTTTGAAACCGCAACCTTTAAAGATAATTGATCATTTGGAGCAACATCATAGCATGAAGAAATATGTGCAACCGGACTGCAAGTTTTGCAAGTTCCATCAACTGCAGTATAAGGATAAGACGAAAGAGCACATTGTCCATGTTCAATGACAAACTTGAAAGCGCCATCCATTTGACCTCCATTGCATCCGTGAGAACCATAAGATAAACCGGTGGCACAATCAACAAGTTCTTGCTCGGATAAATCAATTAATTGACCCTTAGCAATAGCCCAGGCACCTTCAATAGCTCCAGTGGCAGAAAAAGTCCAACAACTACCGCATTGACCTTGATCCTTTACTGAAGTAACGGCCCCTTTTTCAATCCAGTTGAAAGTATCAGGAGCACTAGCATCACTTGAAAAAGTCTTGCAAGAACCACTTCCGACACTCTTAAGACCACTGATATATTGATACTTGAATTCATCGGAAGTTAAATCGGCAAATTGATTTACGGCCATGGTAAAATTATTTTTGTACATATTGTGGGACATAATAGTGTGAAAATTTTCTCTAAAAATATTAAATCTCTTTTCTAATTCGTCAAAACTTTCATATTTCTTGTTAAAATTGTTTTGAAAATTAACAAAGTCCAACCATTGATTAGAATTGGTTAAAGATTGTAAATTTCTTAAATGGACGCCATAAACGCTAAATAATTGCAACAATAAAAGGATAACTCTCATTTTTATATTATTATATAATATTTTTTAATATGTTTTTATAAATATTTAAAAAGTATTTAATGATTTTAAATTATCATTAATTAGTATGGGAGAATATTTATTTAACATAAATGGTAAGTCATATACATTTAGTCAATTATTTCAATCTGGTTCTGGAATAGGAACAAGTAATTATTTAAATAATGGAATTGAATTATTACAATCTTTTGAGACAGGATTTTCTAGTGGTACCCTATTAGAAAATAATCCAACAAATTATTTGGTTAATGGTTCAGATGTTTCTTCTCAAGTAAATCCAATACGGACATTCTATACATCTTCAGGGATTTATACTCCTGGAGCAGTATCAATACCTTCATGGTGTAGTAAAATAGCATTTGTTTTAATTGGTGCTGGAGGTGGAGGATCAACTGGTTTTTTTAATGGAGGCGCTAATTATTTTGCATCTAATGGAGGAGATGGTGGAGGAGGATCTGCAATATTTGGAATATATAATGTTCCAAATGGAACAACAACATTTACATATAATTTAAATGTAGGTGGAGGCAGCAATATAATTTTTAATGATATATCAAGCACACAAGTAAATGTATATGATGGTAGTAATGGGAGTACTAGTGTAAACACGACATTAGGAACACCAAGTTCTGTAAATATATATGGAGGATCAGGAGGTGCGCTACCAACATATAATGATCCAAATAACTACTTAACGAATATTTCTTTATACGGAGGTAATGGAGGAAGTAACGGAAGTAGATTATATACTCCTAGTGGATATAATAATGCTCCATCATCTGTATTAAATAATTTTCCCCCAAAAATAAATCAAGCTAGTGCCACATCTGGATCTGTTTTAGCAGGATGGGGTAATAAAGGAGGAGATGTTCCAACTTCATCTAGCACAAATGCAACTTTACCTACAAATGCATTTATACAATATTGGTTTCTATATTAATTTCACAATGATTTTCAATATATTGATTAATTTTAGATATATTTTTTAATTCTAATGTTAGATTAATATTTTTAGAAACAAGACTATTTATAGCTTGTTTGTGTGTATTGTAACTAAAATCATCTTTTTTAATATTATGTATTATTTCAATATTTTCAAAAAATATCTTAATTAATCTATTTAGTTCATTTGCATTATTTTCAAGACTCTTTTGAATACATTTAAATGTATATGCATCATTTTTTAAAATATCTTTAAAATTAATAATAAAAGGATCTTTTTCTTTTTCTGAAGAATATATTTGATTGAATTCATTTATATCTGATATTTTATTAAATCCAAATATTTTAAAATCTATATCAAATAAATCATTAATTTTTAACAATGTTTCCTCATCATAATGTTTATAAAAAGGAATTTCATCAATAGAAACATTTTGACGATCATTATATTCTTCAATATGTTTTATTTCTTTTACTCCAATATTTTTTAAAACTTTTGTTAATTCATAACTTAAATTATCTGCATTACCAATATAATTTAATTTTAATTCATCATTATTATCTAATAAATGGTCATATTGTGTGATAAAAGCGTGAAAAAATCCTATGTTAGATATTTTATCTCTGTTTCTTACAAAACTTGAAAAATCTTTATAATATTCAGTTTCATCAAGTATTTTATCATTCCTATAAATCTTGCTTCTTTTCATATATTGATATCCTGAAACGACTTTTTTATAAGGACATCTAACAAAAGTAAATTTATAATAAGTTTTCCATTTTTCGGAATCCATTTGCATAAATTTATTAAATTGGCTATTTTCATAAAAATATCTTAAAACTCCTTTTTTGTTTATTGATACACAAAAAAAATTTTCCATATCAAAATTTTTTGTATCATCACAAAAATCTTTATGATTATTATTTTTAATGTTAAAACTTTTAAAATTGTAATATTTTTTTAATATATTTCTTGTGTAACATCCTCCACATTTTGGGATATGTATATATATTGCTTGATATTCATGACTTATGTATATCATCTTTTAATAATATAAATAAACTAAATTTATATTATTTTAAACCATTTTTATATAATATAATTTATAATTTATTTTTTCTTGTTTTTTTAATTTTTGCAAAACGGACAACCTTTTTCTTTTTACAGCTGAAATTTCCTCTTGAAAATCCCTTTTTTTTAAGTATCGATTTAGTACATATGGGAATAGCTTTAGCTTCATCTTTCGTGTCAAATGATTTTATGCATTTACATAATTTATCTGCAATAATTTTTTCTGCATTTTTCTTTAATGTTTCATTGCTTTTTGGAATTTTCATATTGTAATATTTTAAAATATTTTTATAATCATTGTTAGTTAAACTTTGAGTTTCCATTACAGATATTATTATTATAATTACAATAGAAAAAAAATAATAAAGAAAAATAAATTATACAAACGTACTATGATATTATAATTTTTGTATTTTTATTATTATTATTATATAATATGAATGACGTAAATAAGGATACAAATATAAATGAATATACAATAGTTGTGTTTGATTTAGATGAAACTATGGGTTATTTTTCAGAATTAGGAATGTTTTGGTCATCTCTTAATAAATTGATTGAAACAAATAGAATACCTTTTATATTAAATGAACAAATTTTTTATCACCTTTGTGATTTATATCCAGAATTTTTAAGACCTAGTATCATATCTATTTTAGAATTTTTAAAAGAAAAGAAAATACAAAATTCTTGTCAAAAAATTATGATATACACAAATAATAAAGCAAATATAATGTGGCCTCAAATGATTAAGAATTATTTTGAAAATAAAATAAATTATGTTTTATTTGATCAGATAATTTGCGCTTTTAAAATTAACGGAGAAAGAATAGAACCAAACAGAAGTTGTCACGAAAAAACATATTATGACTTGGTAAATTGCACTAAAATACCAGAGCATACAAGAATATGTTTTATTGATGATACTTATCACGAAGGAATGAATAATGAAAAAATATATTATATAAACATAAAACCTTATGATTTTAAATTACCTTTTGAAATACTTATAGAAAGATTTTTTAACTCTGGTCTTTGGGAAAGAATAAAAATAACAAGCGAATTAAATCTTATTGATAATGAACAAACATATAAAGAATATATTTATGATCTATTATGCAAATATAATTTTACTTATCAACCAAAAACATCATTTTCCTATAAGATTGATAAAATATTATCAAAAAAAATACTTCATCATTTACAGACATTTTTTAATATGCCTAATAACCACCAAATACAATATCCTGCAATAAAATCAAAATCAAAAAAATTTAAAAAGTCAGAATTAAAAATCAAAAAAAACAAAACATTAAAAAAAAGGTTACCTTTTTGAGTATTTATCTAACTTTTTGGATATGGTTTTTGCATACTTTTGTAAAAGTACATTAATGTACGTTGTAGAAAATAAAAATACACCTGCACTGAACGCAATTTGTTTATCTAGGTTTGTGAATTTTATTTTTCTAAATGGATTAAATCTTAATAATAAAAATAGAGAAACATATATTTTAACGTAAAAATCAAGATCCGATAAATATTTGGGAGCATTTTCAATTAAACGAAACCAAATGGCAAAATATAATATCCAAGTCACAATAATAACTATGTAAAATATTGTTTCTTGAAATTTATGTATGGATTTGAAAAACATTATTTTTGTATATAATTAGATAAGAAAAATTATATATAAAATATATATTAAAACCACAAGTTGTTTCCAATAATATTTTTTATATTTTCCAAGCCAAAATAGGAATAACCTTCGTTTACTTTTTGCTCTACCGCAATATTATCATCAACTATTTCTTTATTTATAGGTTTATCATAAATCTTTAATGTTCTAGCGCTTGGATCATTTGCACAAATATATTTTGGCATCCAATAATAGGGAATAGTATTTGTTGTGTAAGGATACAGATTTTTATATATTTTTTCATAATAATATTTCTCAGTTTCATAACAACATTCAAAATGCGCTTCTTTATTTAACTCAATGGCTACTTTTTCCTGCAAAATTTCAAATAAAGAACGTCCTTTATTACTGACTCCATCACTAAATGCTTCTTTCTTTCTCCAAAGAATTTCTTCAGGAATAATATCAGTATTTGAAAAAGCCGTTCTTAACAGACATTTTTCAATAGTTCCTTTGACGTTATGATTTCTAATAGCTGCTGGAATTGATAAATAATAATTCACAAAAGATTTATCCAAAAAAGGTGTTCTTGGTTCAAGCCCATGTGATGATATACATTTATCTGAACGCAATACATCAAAATAATGGATATCTTTTAATAATCTTCTTGATTCCAAGTCAAATTCAAGCGATGATGGACAATGATTCATATAAAGATATCCTCCACACAATTCATCTGAACCATCTCCATTAAAAATAACTTTAGCTTGACTATTTTTTGAAATATATTTACCCAATAAATAATTACCAAGACTAGCTCGAATAGTTGTCACATCATAACTTTCAATAGCAGCAATTACTTCAGGAATTTGATTAAACATTTCGTCTTCTGTAACTATAATTTCAGTGTGTTTACTTTTTATATGTTCGGCAACTTTTCTTGCATAAACGATGTCTTCAGAATCTTTTAATCCAATGCTATATGTTTCAATGGGAATATTGTTTCCATTTTTTTTATTTTTGTGAATATGAGAAACCAAACCAGCAATTAAACTGCTATCAAGTCCTCCCGACAATAAACATGCAATAGGTCTTTCTGTATTTAAATATCTTTTATATACCGCGTTAAAAAGTAAAGAACGAATATTTTTATAAATATTTGGCATAGAAACATAAGACGTTTCGTTTAACATAGATTCTTGACAATAGTTTAATGGATGAGAAAATATCATGTAATTCTTATTAATAGTTTTCGTTGGTCGCCAATTATTATCTGCCCTCAAAATAAGGTATTCATAAACGCTATAACTTGCCGGGGTAAATTGATTTATTATAAATTTATCCTCGTTGTAGAATCCGTGTAAAGACTTTAATTCGGATGCAAATCCTATTAGTGATTGTTTTTTGTCATTTTCCTTTAATATATACAAAGGTCTCACTCCCAAAGGATCTCTTGCAACATATATTCTTTTTGATTCCTTATCAAATAAAATAAAAGCAAAAACTCCATCTAATAATGTCAAAGTATGTTCAATTCCAAATTTTCTATAAAGATGAATAATAATTTCACAATCAGAGTCTGTTTCTCCCTTGATATTCAGCTCCGAATATAATTCTTTATAATTATAAATTTCTCCATTACAAATTAAAATGCAGTTTTTAATATGAAATGGCTGATTTGATTTTTCATTTAATCCGTTTATTGCCAATCTGTGAAATCCAAAAATAAAATTTTTATCTTTATGAACTTCTAGTTTTGAATTTTCTGGCCCTCTATTACTTCCTTTATTAAACTCTTTTTCATAATCTTTACTTGCATAATCATTATAATTTAACAAAGCAAAAATACCACACATAATATAAATATATCTGCTGGCATATATTTATATCGTTTTACAAAGTATATTATTTGGTTATATGATAATCGTTTTGGGTTCTTTCAATAGTGTCACTTGACCAACAATATTTGTCTTTTGTAAATCTTCAATTCTCAAATAATTAATTTTTACATTTTTCAAAGATTTTGAAGATGAATGGGTTTTGCAAAGACAAGCACATCTTTTTATAACTTGTTTCGGAATATCTTTATATGGAATAATATTTTCAAGTTGCAATATAATATGAGAAGAAGGAGAATCGGCAACATGAAACCATAACCAATAAGGTTGAGAATCATCAATAATATTCCAGTTATCTTGTTTATTTTCTCCAATAATAATCGTATAAGAGTCTGAATTATAGTCAAAAACAATATTCTTCATTTGCTGTAAAAATATAATAAAATATATTTATTATATTTTAATATAATAATAAAGTATATGGATTACGAAAGTGCTTCTACAAGAACAAATGATATAAATGAAAGAACATATATTAGAAATATTCCCAGCAGACAAATGCAACCCAATTTTAGTACAAGACCTGTGTCAACAAAATATACCACGCTACCAATTATAGATTTTAGGGAAAAATCAAATGTACCTTTAAATCAATACGCAATCTATAACCCAGAACAAGTATTTAATCCAGGAAATGGAGCACCTTGGACAGGATTTGCATCAAATGTAAATAAAGAAAGTGAACTTAAAAACCAATTATTTGCATTACAAAGTTGTAGTCAATCCGTTTATGTCCCAAAAAGCAATAGCGATTTATATAATTATAATTGGAAAAATTCATATAATATGGATATGACAAATTTTAAGGATTTGTTTGCAAAAGAAGAATTTGCTCCATTTAACCCAAATCCTGACCCTCATAAAATTGGATATGCTTTATTTAATAATGCAACTAGACAACAAAATAAAGATTTAACTCATTAAATTTTTTATGATATAAATATATGGATGTATTTATATTATCAAATTTACTTTTAAGTATTGCTTTAATAATCCAATTCATACAAATACAAAATAATAACAAAAACATTAATCCGTATACTTTTATATTATTAGCATTAGCAACTTTCATTATGGCCATGGCTCAGTATAAATATGGATATGAATTATTTAATGTTTTGATAAAATTATTTAATGGAGTTATTGCATTAGGAATAGTTTATTATTATTTTCATAATTAACAATCGTCTTGTTTTATAACAACGTATTTAAAATTATATTCATTTAAAAAATCTGTAACTTCTTTATCATATAATTTATAATAAGTCTGTATATCTCTTGTAATAACCCATAAAGAGATACCGGAAGGAGTTGTGATAATACTATATTGGTATTCGTTATTCACAAGTTCACCTAATTTAACGATCCAATAGGGAGAATCTGTTGGAACACCATCTAAATGAACCATTAATTTTCCTGGATCTGATATATTTTTATAATAGGCATATCCTTTAATCGTCTCTAAAACATTATTTTTATTTTTTTGTGAATTTAATACACTTACATAACCATTTTCCAATAAACCATAGTCAGCAGTTGCACAAGTGCCATACCCTTGAAAAATAAAATTTGTCGGTGCACCATAAACTTGATTCCAATGACCTAAATAACTCAAAATATCAATAGATTGAATAGTTTCAGGAAATACATTAGAGGTTACAAAGGCTAAAAAGGAAATTAATAAAATATGAATGAACATTATATATAATATAAAATAAATATATTTATATTGATATTTATATTATATATAATCATGTACCTGTATGGTAATGGTATTGGACGGCATGGACACAATATTATTACTAACAGCAACAACATAAAAATTATATATTTGATTTGTAATCAAATTGAATACGGATAATGTTGTATCAGGAAAATTTATATTTCCAATTAATTCACCATCTTGATAAACCAAAAAATTTGTTATAGGTATACATGTATTAAATTCAAAGGACCAAACTAATTGCACTGCATTTTCTCCAGTAATTTGTGATCCGCTTAATATTGGTGGATATGGTCTTAATGCGGTGACAAGACCTTTATATCCTTCTGGCCATTTGTCTGTACTATTATTCATAAAATATTGTTGTCTTGGATACCAGGTTTGTAATCTGTTATCCCAACATAAAGTTCTTATAGGTCCAGGTACATCTGAATCACTCGTTAAATAACAAGATCTTGCCGTTGTTTTTTGAATAACTTCACCCGTACATGGATTTACTATCGTATTGCAAACTAAATTACCTCCATCTTGATATATATTATTTGGACATAAATTTGGATTTGGAAATCCGGGAGGCTCTTCAACACTAATCCCGTTAACACGAAGTAGACTTGTTGTATTTGGATTGGTATATTTTTCGCTTTGTGTGGCATATGTTTTGCCTCGACTAACCCATTGACCTCTTGCTATTTTTGAATACCTTTGACTTTTAGTTAAATTAGAGCTATTTTTTTTGTACTGCAATACATTTCCTTTTGCAAGCATTTTTTGTGAAAATGTTTCTGCTAATTCAGAAGAAGTATTAAAAGTACAGGGGTGTTGCACTCTATACCATACTTTTGGAGGAACTGGATTATACATATATAAATATATATAATTAAATAATAAATTGATATTAATTTATAGATAATATTAATTAATTATATAATTATGTCATTTAAAGCCCAAATAAAAGAAGTTATTATTAAAATTATAATGAATAATCTTACCGAAGCAGATATGAATCAAACAGAAATTGATTCATATATTAAAAAAAATGCTAAAAATATAAAATCCTGCATAGAAGAATATATTGAAAACTTTGGAGACGATGAAAATAAAGAAATTGATAAAGATTGGTTGGAAGATTATATATGTACTTATTTTAATTAAAAATTTAGTAATTTATTAATTTATTATTATTTATAAATTTATAAATACTTTTTTATTGGTAATAAATATACTTTATTTATAAAAAATTAAATATATAATGAATAATAATATTTCAGAAAATCATGATGAAGAAAAAGAAAAAAATATAAATAAAATAACATTGGAATATTTATTAAATAAAGATCAATACAAAAAATTGCAATTTGAAAAGAAAGAAAAACTTGTCAGTAAAACAGATAGGAGATTTTATAAAAAAAGAATATTAAATCTAACAAAAAATATGTTAATAAATAATAGCCCAAATAATTTATTTCCTGATGTCAAAAAAGCATTTGATATTTTTATGAAAACATGCATAGGTTATTTTAAGGTTATAGATGAAATAGATATAATTCAATCGGAAATAAATAATACCGATTTAGAAATAAATATTGATAATTTTTTAGATGAAAATACCTTGAAAGAATTAGATAAAAATGATGCAGTGACTTTAGAAGAAGCTGATCAATTAATGATGCGTACTATAAAAATAAACAATATAACTATGGATAAATATGTTAAAAGAATAAATGTACAAAAAAAAGATCCTCCCATATATCCAAAACAAATAAACATAAATCTAAATGATCCTTCATTAAAGAATAAAGGAATTTGTAAAAAAAATAATATCAATAATAATTAGAATATAAAATCATGAAAACAAAAAGAAATAGAAAAATACATAAATATAAAAGTCATAAAATAAAATATAGTAGAAGAAAGATAGGAAATAAAAGCAGAAAGAAGGGTTTTATAAAATTAAATTGCAGTCCAGAAACACAGAAGCATAAAGTAAATTCATATAGTTGTTACAATGATGAAAATATACACAAGTTGAGAGATTTATGGAACGCAAGACATCCGGATGAACCAATCAAAACAAATGATAATAATGAAATATGGCTTTTTTTAAAAAATAAATATAGTTCTGTATGCAATAAAGAATCGTGCTGGCTATACAAATTGGTTCCACAAAAAAACAAAAAAAATATCAAGGAATTACTTGATTCTTTTGCACCGGTAGCACCAAAAGAATGGAAAAAAAATCCAAACGAATGGCTATCTAGTTTAGATATCATAAATGTAATGAATCAATATGAGAAAAGCTATAAATGTTTTGAATTTTTAGGTCCATCTCCCATTGATTACGATACGCGTAAAATGTATGGAGAATGTGTGTGGGAAGAATTATGTAATTTTAACTTGAAAGACCAAATAAATAAAAAGAAAACAAAAATTGGTGTAATTTTTAATTTGGACCCACACTATAAATCAGGTTCTCATTGGATAAGTTTATTTATTAATATTAAGAAGAGAAAAATATATTTTTTTGATAGTAATGGGGAAACCGCACCAAAACAAGTCAAAAAATTTGCAGATAATGTTATTGAACAAGGTAAAAAATTAAATCCTCCAATAAATTTCAAATATGATGAAAATCATCCTGTTCAACATCAATATGAAAATACAGAATGTGGCGTATATTCTCTATATTTTATTATTTATATGTTAGAAGACAAAATAAATGGACATTATTTAAAGACTCATGTTTTGCCCGATAAATATATTGAAAAGTATAGAAAGATATTTTATAACGATGAATTGTAATAAAAATTGAATTATATAATATTATAATATATAATATTATATAATAATTATGTCAACATATCACGAATCTTGGGATCCAATTTTTAATAAATACAATTTTGATTTGGATAAAATATATGCAAATAATGCAGAAATATATCCAAAAAAAGAAAATATATATAAAATATTTGAAATGAATGTAAAAGATATAAGAGTTGTTTTATTGGGTCAAGATCCTTATCATGGTCCAGGACAAGCTCACGGATTAAGTTTTTCAGTACCGGATGGAGTAAAAATACCTCCTTCTTTAAAAAATATATACAAAGAACTACTTATTGAATATCCAGAAAGAAAATATGATTTCAAGTCAGGAAATCTCATCAATTGGGTAAATAGAGAAAAAATATTTTTATTAAATTCTTCACTATCAGTTATTAGAAGCAAACCTGGTAGTATGATGAAAATATGGGAAAATTTTACAAATGAAGTTATAAAATATATATCTGAAAATAATTCAAAATGCGTATTCCTTTTACTTGGTAATTTTGCAAAAAAAAAGGAAATATTTATAAAAGATAAGAACAGAATAGTATATGGAGTGCATCCTTCACCAATGTCAGCATATAATGGATTTATTGATTCTGGTATATTTTTAGAAGTTGAAAAAAAATTAAATGAAAATATAGATTGGTCTATTTAATTATTAAATAAATATTTAAAAATATATTTTTAATAAATAATAAATAATTTGTAAATGTCTAATAATTTTTTATCTCAAAATAATGCGCAACTATTATGGGAAGTATTGTTAGAGGATCCTAATGTAAATAAGGCAAATCCTCAGATAATAAATAAATTTATGGAAGTTTTTAAAACAAATCTATTCACTTTTTACAATACGGATAAAAATAGAACAAATGATCTTGTAAACATGAATAAATCTTTTTTAAAGAGTATTATCCCTGTTTTTAATAAATATTCACAAACAAATCAACCTCAACAAGAATTTAAGAAAATTAAAATTGGTGAAGATATACAAGATTTTTATAAAATAGAAGATATACGAGACCAAAGACAAAATAATTTTGAAAAAGAATTGTCTTTAAAAATAAATGATTTTGAAAATTTAATTAAACCCAAAATGCCTCCTCCAATAGATTTCAGCGATAAAAAAGAAGATGAAAAAATAAATAATATAAATTTATTGATTGAAGAAACTATTGCAAAAAGAAATTATGATATTCAACAAATACAAAATAGTATGATGAATACTGGAGATAAATCAGAAGATTGGCTTAAATCACAAAATACATCTATAAAAGCTGATAAAATGCAATTTGATGATGTTCGAGAAAAAAAAACACTTACATGGGATGAAGATAATATAAGAAATATTAATAACGATAAATTTTATGATAATAATCAAAATATAGCATCAAATAGTAAATATCAAAATCAAGAAGAAAGCATTTTTTTCAGTAAATTAAAAAAAATACCAAATAATGAGGTTGTTTCTGATGTAGAAACAGAACAAATTAAATTATTAAAAGAATTACATGAAAAAATAGATAATATGAAAATAGATTTTGAAAATAAATTAAATATAATATTAAATTACATTGAAAATCAGTCACAACATACAAATTCAGACATATGATTTAATTTATATATTTTTTTAATAAATATAAAGATAATTCATGAATATAATTATAATGGTAGAGGAATTATTAAAAGAAGAAGAATTACTATTAAAGAGATTAACAGAATTAAAAGAATTGATAAAAACAGAAAAATACAATGAAATATATCAAGAAGTTAAAGAAAAAAAAGTTATATTTGCAAATTCTGAAAAATATCAAAAATATAAAGATTTACCAAATATTGGTAGTTTGTTATATAAACAACGCGTAAGTATTCATAGTAATCATGGAAAAGAGATTGGAATTGGTAATAAATTAGAAAAAAAAGTTGGATTATTTGAAATATCTTTACATTCAGAAACTTATAAAAATACTTTATTGGAATGTTTAAAAGATAATATGTTGTTAAATGCTCCAAGTGTAAAAGAATATTTATTAAAATACACATTATATCCCTATATAAATAATTTATTTAAAAATTATCCGATTATATTATATAATACCGGACCATCAGTTGGTAATGTTTTAGGTATTGATAAAGAAAGTTATGACAGAGGAATTTGGTATGATGATGATGAATTAAATGTTTGGATTATTTATGATACAAATATTATTAAATAAATTCAATCGATCCATGATATACTAACTCATTATCATAATAAATTAGTACAAATATTGTTTTTTCAACTTTTATTTCATGTATTATTTTAAAAATATCGCACAATAAATGAAAAGTTTTTAATACTATTTGATGAAATATATTATTTTTATCATATACACCAAGGTTTATGTTTACTTTATTTAAATTAGGTAATTTTCTAATAATTTTTGATTTTAATTGTTCAATAAATAATTGAATATATTGTGTATCGTTCTTATAATACTCATATTCAATTATTTGATCTTTAATTTTAATATCGAAATCATTTTTTATGGTATTATATTTTATTTTTGTTTTGCAGCTCATGTATCTTGCGACTTTCATTTTATTCAAATAATTTAGTATTTAAATAAAATTATAATTAAATTTCAATTTTTATTATAATTTATAAAAAAATTGAAACGTAAAATACATAATAATAGTATACATATTATAATACTTATACCACTAAAATGCCGTGCCTTACTAGAAACAAAGCTAAAATAATGAATTATGAAGTTATACCGATTGAATTAAAGCCAAATACCAGAAAACCAAGAAAAAATATAGTCAATAAAAACAGAAATAATATTATTGATAATAATACAGATGATAGAAATATTAATATTACAAATAATAATAGTATTGAACCTAATTATGCTGATAAATTAATAGAACGCGCAAATGATCCCATATGTAGTATGTTTTTAAAATATTTTAAAAATATTGAAGATTATAGATTAAAAAAAAGAAGTTTATCTTACGAAAAGAACCCTGAAGAATTTAGAAGTTTGCATTTTAATACTCTTCGAATTTTAACTGAATTATTTTATTTAGTAAAAGATTCCGTTAATTATTTAATAGTTAATACAACTGCACAAACTGGTAAAAAATTTATAAATGTTTCCTATAATAAATTAAATAGTATATATTCTGAAATATGTTTAGAAAAAGATGATATCATCATATATCCTGAAAATCAAGAAGAATTATTATCTTTTAATAATGCAGTTAATCAACTTTTAGAAACCAAAAAATATTTAATTGATAATTATAAAGAATATATTGACGAATATATTGAGCCTAAAAGACCCGTAAGATTAACTAGAAAAGAAATAAATTATTATGAATTTTAATCATTTACTCATATAATTTTATAAAATATAATTTTAACCATTTGTAATCATATTTTAATTAGAAACTTTTTTCATTATACTTTGATAATAATATATTTACCATCTTTCTTTTGAAGTGTTCCTATCAATATAGGTCTCATACCTGGTACGCGTTTGGCTTGCATAAAACTCTCATAATCATATACTTGATTTGTATCGACTCTGAGAACCATTTTTTTTCCGTCAATAGTGAACTCACGACCTTCCCAATTAATTACCGCCTTATTTAATGTATTTACTGTATCGTTTTCATCTTCAAAGTAATTTGGATTATATGAAAAAGAAGTGACAGGAGGATTACCAAAAGATAAACAAATTAGATTCTCTTTATTATTAGATCTAGCATGGGTTGCGCAATCAATGGAAGATTCTTTAATAGCCTTCAATAATTGTGACGATAATTCTTCTTTAATGGTCGATATTTCAAATAACATTTCATCAGATGTTAGGGGGCGATAAGGTGCACGTTTACTCAAATCTTTTAATCGTAATTCAATCGCTTCGTCACTTTCCAATTGTTTTGGAGTAAATGTCATCAAATACAAAAATACTTCAACTGTTTGCAATTGAACTGGCAAAGATTGATGACTACATAAACGCCTGGCACGACCAATAACTTGTTCAACTCTTGCCGGATGCCAATAAGGTTCCATAATATGAACATATCTTGTATTTTTTAAATTAATACCTTCTGAACCTGCGGCTGTAATCATTAATACTTTTATTATTTCTCCGTTATCATTATTTACACTCATTTGTTTAAGTTTATCAGAAATATTATTAGGAATAAAATTCCAAGATCCATTATAAATATTTCTTATAATTTCTCTTTCCTCTGCATCTTCTGTACCGGTATATAAGGCATAAGTGGGTTTACCCAAATTCTTTTCACTAATATCAATTTCCCATTGATTCAAAGAATTCTTTTTTATTTTGAATCTTGTAAATCCATTTGCTTCTAAGACCAAAGAAAATATACCAATGCCTTCCATAGATCTAAATTGACTATAAATTAAATGCAATCCCATATGATCAGGATTGATAATATTATTTAACATAGCCAAAAATTTAGGACTATAACTTTCTAATCCTGAAGGAACAAGTAAAGTATTAGCATGTAATCTTAAATAATGTAATGCGCTTGCAATTTCCCTTCTATAATTGCTATCACCAACAAGATCCAATAATTCATCTCCTTCCAATTCATCTCTATCTCTCTGTTTCGCATCTTCATCTTTATATTCTTGCAATCTTTCTCCCAAATCTTCATCATTAACCGCATCCAATACTTTAAAATTATCAACATCAGTCGCTATTTCTGGTTGTTCAGGTGCAGGCGCAGGTTCAGCTTCGACAACTTCTTCAACAACATCTTCAACGACATCTTCTTTAGTTTCTTCTGCAGCAATAAATTTTGCGGTTTTTGCGGCCTCTTTTTTGGCAAGTTTTTCTTCTTTTTCTTTTTCTTTTTCGATAAAATTTGGTGGCATTGGTCTTCCTGGAGGAATTGGCATAACAAAATTACAAAAAAGACGAGAAAAAATACGATAAGTTGAAGAAGCTTCAATAAACATTCCTTGCGCATCTATTTTTTTTGTTTTTGCACTTGGCTTTTCTGTTTTGCGCTCACTTTGTCTTGCTTTTTCATATATCTTAAATTGATAGTCGCTCATTGGAATTCTTTCAACATGCAAATCTTCAACTTTATTGTATTTTGGCAATAATTCTTCCTGTGCACTTCTAAAATAGGATGTTAAACCAATAATTCTTCTCTTAAACTTGTCAATATTATTTACACTTCCATTATCAGTATTTACAAATATATTTATAAATTCTTCCAATGTATCAGGAAGAGCAGTATTAACTGAATATTCAGTTGATTTAGAACTAACATTAATATCGTTTTTCTTCAATATTTTTATGACTCTTTTTACAAACTCTTCATCACTAATAGCTCCTCTTTCTTCAACAACTTTAGCACCTGTTTCATCAATAGTTTCTTTTTTCTCATTTGTAACCCCTTTATATCCAGTTTTTTCTGTGATTTTATTTTCAAATCCATAAGGATTTTTTGTCACTACTAATATTTTACTGCTTGGTTTGTAATCCAAATAATCCAATACTTTTTCTTTTAAAAACATTTTATCCAAAGCTTCTTTATTTATTTTTGAATTTCCCTCAACTTCAAGTGTAAAAGACCAAGACTTTATGTATCCTCTTAAAATATTAAAAAGTATTCCAATTTCATTCGGATAATTAACAATAGGAGTACCAGTCAATAAAATTATTTTACAATTATTTGCTCTTAATAAAAATTCATATAATTGAATGGCAAGAGGAATTGGTAAAGGAGCATTTGGTCCTCGTTTCATTTTAGAAAATTTACTTGTTTTATTAATTTTATTCACTATTCTACTGATTAAATTGTGAGCCTCATCAATAATAACAACTGCATCATCAAAAATATTCTTTTCAAAATTATTTGTTAATTCCTTGAATTTTTGTCTGCGAAGACCATTATAATTTATAAAAGTGTATTTATTTTGAATCATTTCATCTAATTGTTCGTCTAGTTGTTTTTTATCACTTGATGATAATTCGGTATAATTTGAAGGCTTAGTAACATTTACCAACCATGCACCTTTTTTTCTGCTAATAAATTCTCTTGGAAGACTTAAAACGGAAGATAAAGTATTTAATTTATTTGTATTTCCTTCAGTAGAAACCCATTCCCAATATTGATTTTTTCTGTAAATTAGATCACCGCATTTTTTAATTTCTTCCAAATAGTTTCTTCTTAACGAGGCGGGTGTCATAACAATAATTTTCTTTTCATTTTTCATACCTTCTGCAATGGCAATACTTGTACATGTTTTACCAGATCCCAAACCATGATATAAAAGTAATCCTCTATAAGGCGTATATAAATTTATGTAATCCCGAACTATTTTTTGATGAGATAATAAACTAAACTCACTTGATGTTTGATTTAAGAAATCACAAGATATACCCTTTGTTTCATCTAACAAATCTGCTTTATAATCTGAAAATAAACCATTTATAAAATTTATAAATATTTCTCTGTTATTCATATAATAAGTACTAGAGCGAATAGTCACTTGATCATTAGCTGGTAAACGTTTTTGAATAGTTGTATCTCCAAATTCAACCAATTCTGCTGGTCCCAGTTCAATAACACCTTTTTCCTTTTTTTTGCGGACGGAAGGTTCCGGTTTTAATGGAGCCGAAGGAGCTACAGATACAGGAGGAATAACTGGCTCTTCAGCTTGTGTTTTTTCTGCTTCAATCATACCTGGACCTCCAGGCAATATTTCCAAAACGGGTTCTTTTTCTTCTTCAAGAATTAATTTAGATTTCATCTTTTTAACTTTTGATTTAGGTTGTATTATAATAGTTTCTGGTTCAGGAGCAGGCATTTGTGTTGGTCGTGATTCCACTTTTCTAATCTTATTTAAAAATGCAGTTGGATTATAACCTTCCTTAGTCATATCTCTGACAATAGTTTTTGGTCTTTGAATAGTTGAGTCTTCTGTAATAATTTCAGTTTCAGGAGCCAATGTTATTTTCACTTCTTCCTTTTCACGAACAACAGGTTTCATTTTTAATTTTTCTTTTAATTTTTCTAAAGGGTTCATAATATATATTATTTATTTATTTTATATTTTAATTTACTTAATATTAATGCACCATTAATATTAAATTATTATTATTTTCTATTTCTATTTATTTACTTTTTTTTATTCTTCTTTTCCTCTTCTATATTGTATTCGTGAAGAGATTTAACAACATTGAATCCTGCATAACCCGATGGAAATAATACAGCTAAAGGTACTTCATAAGGATTATTTTTTACAAAATAAGCATAATAAACGCCACCACCCATCAATATACTATTTAATGCACCTCCATGAAATAATCTTATGTTTTGTTGATTTTTAGCGTTATCAATAGCAAATTTAAGACCATCAAAAAAATATTTAGACATACTATAAATTTATACGTAAATAAATATTTAAATAGTTTTAATATATATTATAACTCAAGATTCTTCAATACTTTATCGCATGCAATTTGTTCTGCCTTTCTTTTAATTTTATGTAATCCTTCTCCCAAAAATACAAATATTTTTCCATTTTCAGAAATATAATTTTGAATATTCTTAAAAGACTTTAAATCTTCAAATTTCAATGCATCACTTGGATTTATATGATGAATTGATTGACCAACGCATAAATATACACCCATCTTATATCCTTCTTCTGGATCGTGGTTTATTTCTATGTAATGAGGAGTTACTTTAAATTCTTTTTGTATCTTAACCTGTAATATATTCTTGTAATTATCATCATTTTTAATTAATGCAACCCAATCAATATGTGTTTCAAATATATTTTCAACAAATTTCTGGGCCATATTAAAACCTGGTCCACAAACAAACACATTTTCAAACCATTTATCTTCATCCTTTATTTGAATTTTATTGAAATCCAAAAATAATGCTCCAATAAAAGCTTCAAAAAGACAACCAAGTTTTTTCAGATTAGTTCTAATCTTTTTTTCTTCTGCGTGTTGAGATAATATCAACCATTTATTCAATCCCATTTCGTATGCAATCTTTCCAATGGCTTCATTTTTAACTATTGCAATCTTCTTTTCAGTCATAAATCCTTCATTCTCTTTCGGAAAACGTCTATATAAATAATATTTTGTAATTAATTCTAATACTCCATCACCTAAAAATTCCAATCTTTCATTTGATTTTGTGCTCAAGGGCATGCAATCGTCTGGTTTTTCCACTATCGTTATATTCTGCTGCAAATTTTCAAAACTTGGTCTCTTTGTGTAAGATCTATGCACAAATGCTCTCTTATATAATTTTAAATTAAATACTTCACCCGGTACACCATATTTAGTGAGAATAGATTGAACATCATTCAATGTAATCTCAGTATTTAAAGGATTATAGGGATTAAAAACAAGGCCTTCTTCTCCCATAACAATATCATCATCATTAATAATTTTCTTTTCTTCCATTATGCATATATTTATACAATTGTCTTTAAGTAGTTTTAATATATATTATAATACCGGCATTTAAAGTATTTTAATGTCTTCTTCTTCTTTTAGTTGAACGTCTTTTGTGTCTTCTTAAAGTTTTTCTACTTTTTCTTTTATTTTTTCTGCTTTTTCTACGTATTCTTCTACCTCCAAATTCAATATTGTGTTCTTCTTCGTCATTTGAGCTATAATCTGGATTATTTTGTCTTACAATAATTCTGTCTCCTTGACTATCATCTAAATCTAGCCGATCTTCTAAACCTCTAGGAGCAATTGGCCTAACATAATATTCGTTTATGTAGGGCGTAGAATTTATTCTTACCAAAGGACGTCCAAGTTTGGGTTTGTCTTTTTTTTGCATTATATTATATTTAGAGATAAAAACTATTTAGAAATTATGTATTCTATATACATATTAACATACCATAATTATGGAAGAAATCTGGAAACCTATTGCAGAGTTTGAAAATTATAGCGTCAGTAATAATGGATATGTAAAAAATCAAGTGACTGGTAAAGTGTTAAAAAATGGAATTAAAGATGGATATGTTTGTTTATCTTTAGTAAATAATGGTTATAAAAAATCATTCAAAGTTCATCGTTTAGTTGCTATGGCTTTTTTAAATAATCCAGAAAATAAATCTGATGTAAACCACAAAGATAAGAATAAAACTAATAATAATGTTAATAATTTAGAATGGATGACAAGAAAAGAAAATAATATTCATAGGTGCAAGGACACTATTATAAAACAAGAAGCAAAAAATAAATATATTATTAGAGTTGATAAAAATACAAATGAACATTTAGAAGAATATAATTCAATTAAAGAAGCTGGAATTTGGGCTAAAAATAATGGATTTACTGAAAATGAACATAATGGAAGAAATTCTATTGGAAATTGCATAACTGGTTCATCAAATACAGCATATGGTTATAAATGGTTACTAAAAAAAAATCCAGAAATTTTAGATGGTGAAATATGGAAACAAGTTAAAAATACTAATAATACATATTTTGTTTCAAATTTAGGACGATTTAAGAACGCCAAAGGTAGAATAGTGACTAATTATAAGCCTCATATTAGTGGATATATAATAGTATTAATAGATAATAAGTCATATAAACTACATAGGATTATTGCAAAAGAATTTATTGATAATCCAGAAAATAAAGAACAGGTTAATCATATTGATGGTAATAAATTAAATAATAGTGTAGATAATTTAGAGTGGGTTACGAATAAAGAAAATCAAATTCATAAATTTAAAAATGGTTTAGGAAATAATTTTACAAGAAAAATTGGACAATATGATTTAAATAATAATTTTATAAAAGAATTTCCATCTATTGTAAGTGCTGCAAAAGAAGTAAATGTTTCAAAATCTTGTGTTCAAGGTGTTTTAGCAAATAAAAGAAAAACTACTGGAGGTTTTATTTGGAAATATTTAGACTAATTATAATTAATTAAAAAAAAAATAAAATATTATGGTAGTGTATAATAAATGGTACTAATGAACGCATCACGAGCAGCTCGTAATCAAGCGAGTATAGTAAATCGAACTAACACATGTGGAGGTGGATCCAAAAAAGGAGGTCTCGCTCCATCAGTTGGCTGGTATTTATCGTCTAATCCCAATTTAATTGGGGCAACAAACACTCAATTTGGATTGAGATGTATTCCAAACAGAACAGTTCAAACCCAACAATATGGTTACAGAGCAACTATTGGTGGAAATATGGGTTAAAACGTTTTGTTGTGTATTTAGGATATTTTATAATAATATATTTAATAAATATTATTATATTATTTAATTTATGAAATAATTCCCATTTTTTCTGCATATATATTCACGTTTACAGGTATATTTTCGTCTTTTAATTTGTATTTTAATTCCAAGTCTTCAATATTTATTGGGTTTCCATGCTCACCACATCCCAAATTTATGCATAATAAATTTTTATTTTTTTCGTCAATTTGCAAAACATAAGGCGAAACATTATCAACTATCACCACATTATTATTCATTAATTCAACATATTTTATATTATCAATATTATCAAAGTCTAAAAATATCGAGTGAATATATCCATCAATATTTTTTATAGTGTCATATTTTTTATGAAACCTGATATATCTCGGATGGTCATTTTGTGAATAATAGTTTAATATATTATTATCCCAACCTTGACCAGTTTGTTGTGCAATAATATTTGCATATATTTCATCAACTTCATCTATATTATGAATAACTACATTAATATCTGAAATAATAAATAATACATGACTAAAAATTTGTTTATCATGTAGATAAGGTAATAATTTACCTATATATTCAACTTTTAAATTACCAAATATAAATCTAAAATCAGGATAAACTCTTATTCCGTTTTTATAAAATGTCAAATTAAACAAAAATAAATAATTTTTCGGTATTTGAGAGCATAAATTTATATAATTTATGTTAAATGTTTTGTTATCTGTTGTAGATAATTTAATTGTGTGAAAACATTCAATCATAGATCTTCTTAAAATTTTTCCACTATATGTTATTTGAGGATTATCGTGTAATACACTTTTAATTTTTTTTGCATCATCTATCAATACAAAATTATAATCATTATTTTTTTTTAAATTAAAATTTAACATATTAATTATATCACAAATATCTTTAAATATTTTATATATTTTATATATGGGATTTTTTTAAAATTGATTTAAATAATTTTAAAATAAATATTATAAAAAAGGTTAAATGGACACATTAATTAAAACATCAATATCAGAATTAAATACTTATGAATTAGAACCTAATATTATGGAATTATTAGAGCAGTGTGTCCAAAATATTGCAACAGAATTAGATTATCATCCAGAAATTAAAATTTTCAACAAAATATGTTATCAGCAAAGAAGTATTGGATTTTATTCAGATACATCAAAGGGATATAATTATAGTACCACGCTTACTCCATCAAAAGAAATGAAATCATGTTTGCATGAATTATTAAATTATATTAATAATAAATTTGATGCCAGTTTTAATGGCATTCTTATTAACAGATATGAAAATGGAAACGAATACATTGGTAAACATTCTGACGATGAAAAAGGGTTACATCCAAAATGTGGTATAATTTCAATATCTTTCGGGGCGATTCGTAAGTTTAGAATTAGAGACAAACTTACAGGTAAAATAGTATTGGACGTGCCAACAAAACCAAATAAAATAATTCAAATGACTGGTAATTTTCAAAAAGAATTTACACATGAAATTCCAGTTGAAAAAAAAATAAAAGAATGTAGATATTCATTTACCTTCCGTAGACATTTAATTTAATTTTATTATTATTTTGTATAAATTAAATTGCATGAATTAATACCAAATATGCATAATATATAATATCTTTATACTGATATAAAAATAAAGAATAATATAATTTATGTCAATTGATAATAAAATTACTGATAGCTGGAAATCATATCAACTAACAAATAAAAATAATATCGTTAAAACTGATACATTTAATATTGAAGATTTGGTGTATATTGGCGGTTTGGATATAAGTTTTTCAAAAAAAAAGGAAAATGTTGCATGTGCTTATTTAACTATTTATAATTTTAAAGAACACAAAATAATTCACGAAGAATACAAAGTATGTGAAATGAAAGTGCCATATGTTAGTGGATATTTGGGGTTCAGAGAAATTCCTGAATATGTTGAGTTATTGCAAAGAGTAAAAGATAAACCTTTTTATCCCCAACTGCTACTAGTTGACGGATGTGGAATTCTTCATCATTGTGAATTTGGTTCTGCTTCCCACATTGGATTTGAAATAAATCTGCCATCTATTGGAGTCAGTAAAACTCTACTTTGCCACGATGGACTTAGCGAAAGATATATTAAAAATGAATTTAACAGAAAATGTTATAATAAAGGCGACATTGTCGAATTAAAAGGAAGATCGGGGGGTGTTTGGGGGGTTGCGCTTAAATCAGGAAATAATGTCACAAATCCTATATATGTTAGTATAGGTCATAAAATATCTTTGGAAACGGCAATAAAAATTGTCATTGAATGCAGCGACTTTAGAATTCCTGAACCAATTAGAAATTCAGATATAAAATCAAAATTATACATATAAATTAAATAATTATTAAACTAATTTAATAACTATTTTTTAATAAAAGTATTAAATGATAATTAAGTTAGATAATAGAGAAAAAGATTTAATTGAAATAATCCAAAAAAATATAGATACCATTGAAATGTTTAAAGATATACAAGTAATCGTCGAAGTTTTGCCGCTAGGAGACATAATATTAAATGATGGAGAGAAAGATATTATTATATTTGAAAGAAAAACAATAAAGGATTTGGCATCAAGTATTCGAGATGGAAGGTATACTGAACAATCATATCGTTTAAATGGTTCAAATATTCATAATCATAATGTAATATATTTGATTGAAGGAGATATGACAAAATTTCAGTCTTTCAATAGATCCGTGACAAAATCAGCAATTTATTCAAGTATCATATCGATGCTTTTATTTAAAGGATTTTCTGTTTATAGAAGTCAATATTTAGAAGAAAGTGCATATATTATTTGCAATTTTGCATATAAAATAAAAAAATCTTTGAATGAAAATAAAAAATTATATTATAACAATTTATTAGATACCGAAACAGAACAAACTGATGAAAATCAAAGTCAACAAATAGAAAATATAGATGTAGAACCTGAAATTACAGAAAAAAATTATGTAAACGTTATTAAGAAAACAAAAAAAGACAATATTACTCCAGAAAATATAGGAGAAATAATGTTGTGTCAAATACCATCGGTAAGTAGCACAACTGCTTTAGCTGTAATGAAAAAATTTAATAATATAAATAATTTAATTAAACATATAAACGAAGATGAAAATTGTTTGGATAATATAACATATTTAGATACAAAAAATAAATCAAGAAAAATAAATAAAAATAGTATAAAAAATATATTTTTGTTTTTAAAAAATAATAACATTAATTAAATATAAAATGACGGACGATTTATTTAAAATGGTGGGAATATTGATTTTTTCATTTTTTATAATTTATATTTTGGTAAAATTATTCAAATTACAAGCAAATGTCATGGAAGGATTAACTGGAATGGATAACACATCAAGTTCAACAACTAGTGCACAATCAACATTTGGTGAAGCCGGAGCAGCTAGTAATTATGCAGCTAGTGTTAAGGCAAGAGTCGTACAATTACAAGATGAATTATTAATAGCAAAATACAGACAAGATTATGAAAATGCAATCATGAATTTAGATGATTATATTGGATTTTTAATGTTAAAAACAACATTAAATATAAATCTAAATGGAGACGCAAAATCATCGATTGATAGTTTAACTATTTTAAATACTCTTAAGAATGCAAAAGATTCATTAAACAGCACCATGGTATTTTTAGATAAACAATAAATTTTTGATATTGTTATTAAATATTACAATATCAAATTATTTAAGGGGGAATAGCAATATCCACTTCATTTCCTTTATAATATCCAGCATCAATCAAAGATTGGGTATACTCTTCTCCTGCCCAATTGGGATTCATTGCATCAGCTTGTCCGTAGAATAAATTTTCGCTGGAATTATCAAGCGGTCCTTTATTGTATTCTTCAGGAGAAGATGGTAAATTTGTTTCATCCAAAGGACTTGGCATCTGTTTTTGAATATTTTTAGATAATACTGATGGAGGTAATCCTCCTTGAGGTTCAGTAACGCTGGGTCTTATTTTATATACGCGATTTCCTTGTATATCATAACTATTTTGAACATATAATACTGGACACATTATACCAGCACCTCTTTGCCATTCCATAAACTCGACGTATTCTTCTAAATTATTAAAAACTATTGGATTAACACCAGGAACTTCTGCAATATTTGAATTATATAGATAATATTTAGAACCTTTTTGAATCAATATATCTGGACATCTAAGTTCGCCATTCATAGTTGTTAATCCCTCTAACAATTTTGAATTTGCATATTTACCATAAAAGTACATTCCACCTAAAAATATAATTAAAATAAAAATAATTTTAAATAATTTTATTCCTTTAATATCCATCTTATATAATTTAAATATAATATTTTCCAAATAATTATAATTTATGGTGTTAATTATTTTATTTGTATTATTATTGGTTATGAATACATAATATAATTAATTATATTAACTACAAATAATAGTCACAAAAAATTAATATATTTAGGGAATTATTTTATTTTAGGAAATTTTTTATGTTAGTTATATATATAAATGTCTAACTCAGACTCTCTCGCCATTGCTTCCGTAAAGAATACTTTAGCTTCTTTAGCCGCTTATTTAAAGACCCATCCTACTTACCAACAATTGGTTTGTGCCATGAATACTTACGTTAAATTAAACGGAGTTGTTCCAGATGCTGTATACACTTCCATAGTTCATGCTGTTGCCGGTTTATTTAATCAATCTCAAATGTATTTAAATCAAGTTTATGGCGCCGGAACTTTCGTCAATCAATTCAACCAACTCATCAGAAACACCTGCATCTATGATGAATCTACCAGTTCATTCATTCCTGGCACTACTGGTCCACAATTCGCTCTTTCCGTTAGTGATAGTACTGTTATTGGTTTAGCTGGTTTTGCTATTGCCAATTCTTGCAGTGGAGAAGATTTAATTGTACCTAATCATGTAAACCCTGCCGATTGGGGTAATGATATGGCTTCTCCTTTTGGAGGTCTTTTTGCACCAAAGAACATCACTTACTTAGCTAAGCCTGTCTTACAAGCTGTTGCTAGTGATGATGAAATCATTACCACTGGTTTTGGTTTTGATCCTCAAGCTGATATCACTATGGATCAATTCTGTGCTGTTACCAACATTAAATCCACTTGCTTTGATAACGAACCATTAGGTTTCTTATATCTTGCCATCTACCAAATTGGTATCCCATCATGCAACAGAAATCCTCCTCTCTGCTACCCAACTGGTGATTGCTGCGCTAATGGAACTTACACTGGTACCATCACTTTTCCATCCTGTTAAATAACTAAAAATTATTTTCTACTAACTACAAAATAATATAAAATATATCAAATTATAATAAAAATTGAATTAAGAATTTATTATAATTAATAGTAATACGATCATATGAAAATGGAAAATATTTTTAAATTATTTGAATTTAATGTTTATAATAAAGTAAACGAATCATTATCAAGTGATGAAGAAAATCATACCGCACAATATAATACGCCATCTTTTACTATTCAAATGTATGGAATAAATGAAGAAGGAAAAACTGCATCAATATTTGTTGAAGATTTTACTCCATTCTTTTATGTAAAAGTAAATGATGATTGGAATATGTCAACAAAATCACAATTTTTAAAATTTATAAAATCTAAAATAGGAAAATATTATGAAGATTCAATAATTGATTGCAAATTAATAGAAAAGAAAAAACTCTATGGATTTGATGCTGGAAGAAAATATAAATTTATACTTTTTAAATTTAAAAATATGAGTGCATTCAATAAAACTAAAGATTTATGGTACTCACTAAGTGATACACCACAGGATAATGGTTTTAGAGAAAAAAAATTAATAAAAAATGGATTAAAATATTATGACACTTATTGTGAATTATATGAAGCAAATATTCCTCCTTTATTAAGATTCTATCACATAAATGAAATTAGTCCATCTGGTTGGATAAAATTACCATCTAAAAAAACGACACAAATAAATATAAATAAAACGACAAGTTGTGATTATGAATTTACAATATCTTTTAAAGATATTATTCCAATGAATGATAAGGAATCAATGGTTCCTTATAAAATAATGAGTTTTGATATTGAAGCAAGTAGTAGTCATGGAGATTTTCCTGTTCCCATAAAGTCTTATAAAAAATTGGCAACAAACATAGTCGATTATTTTGATAAATTAGGATGTGTAAAACCTGAAGAATCAAAAGAAATATTGAAAAATATAATACATGCTGCATTTAGTTTCAGCAATATGGATAATATTGATAAAGTTTATCCTAAAGAAAAAATAGTATCTGAAAATGATTTGAATTCACGTATTGATAGATTTTTAAAAACAAAGATAAGAGATTGTAAAAATAATAATGATGAATATTTAATTGAAATGCTATTTGAAAAAGCAAATAAATCAATGCAACATGACGATAAAGAAAATGATAATGATGAAAATAAGGATAATAATGAAGATAATGATTCTGATAATGAAATAGAAGCAATAGTTGAAGAAAATAATTATAATGCATATAATGTTTTAAATTACAATCAAAATTATAATAACAAAGAATCGACTATACTCGATATAATGTGTGACAATAAATTTGATAGAGAAGGAAAAGTAAATGAACTTATTCGTTGTTTAAGAAATAATTTTCCTCAATTGGAAGGCGATAAAGTTACTTTTATAGGTTCAACCTTTTTAAAATATGGAGATAAAGATCCATACATGAATCATTGCATAGTCTTGAATTCTTGTGATAATTTAGATGGTCAAGTTGCAAATTCGCAAATTGAAACATATGATAATGAAAAAGATGTATTATTGGCTTGGACAAATTTAGTACAAAGAGAAAATCCAGATATAATTATTGGATATAACATATTTAGTTTTGATTATGAATTTATGTTCAGAAGATCTCAAGAATTATCATGCGTTGAAGAATTCTTAAAATTATCGAGAAATAATGAGGAATTATGTGCAACTAAAGATTATAAAAATCCTACAAAGATTGATATCGATAGAAGTTCAACAACTTTGGCTTCTGGTACATATGAATTATCAATAATAAAAATGAATGGACGTCTACAAATTGATATGTTAAATTGGTTTCGAAGAACAGAAAATTTAACTTCATATAAATTAGACTATGTTGGTAGTCATTTTATTGGAGATGATGTAAAAAAGATAATACATAAATTTAGAGAAGAAAGCGATAATGTTGCAGTAACAAGAATTATCACAAATAATATGACAGGTTTACAAGAAGAAAGTTTTATACATTTTGAAGAAATAAATCACAGCAGCGATTATTATAAGGACGGACAGAAATTTAAGGTTTCGAAAGTTTGTAAACAGGAAGGATGGTTTGAAATATTGGGACATGAAGAACCCAAGGCGTATAAAGTGAAATGGGGATTGGCAAAAGATGATGTTACTCCAAAAGATATTTTCAGAATGACAAATGAAGGGCCAAAATCAAGAGCGGTAATTGCAAAATATTGTATTCAGGATTGCAACTTGGTTCATTATTTATTTAATAAGGTTGATGTTATAACGGATTTGGTGGAAATGGCAAAATTATGCAGTGTACCGATGAGTTTCTTAATTTATCGTGGTCAGGGAATAAAACTTACAAGTTATGTTGCTAAAAAATGCAGAGAAAAAGGAGTACTTATGCCATGTATAAATAAAGGTTCTATGGATGACGGCTATGAAGGAGCAATAGTACTCGAACCAAAATGTGGTTTATATTTAAATAATCCTGTATCGGTTGGAGATTTCGCTTCTTTATATCCAAGTTCAATGTTATCTGAAAATTTATGTCCAAGTAGTAAAGTATGGACTAAAATATATGATTTAAACGGAAATTTAATTTTAGAAACTGGAGAAAAATATCAAAATGGTAATTACATATACGATAATTTATCTGGTTATGAATATGTTGATATAAAATTTGATACCTATAAATATGTACGTAAAACTTCCAATTCTCGAGCAATAAAAGTAAAATCTGGTTATAAAATATGCAGATTTGCACAGCCAACAATAAATGAAGACGGAAAAGAAGAAAAAGCAATTATGCCTTCTATTTTACAAGAATTATTAAAGGCTAGAAAAGACACAAGAAAACTAATTCCAAATACTTCTGATGAATTTATGAAGAATGTTTTAGATAAGCGTCAATTAGCTTACAAAGTTACTGCTAATTCTTTATATGGTCAATTGGGAGCTAAAACAAGTACATTTTATGAACCTGATATTGCTGCTTCAACAACTGCTACCGGAAGATTATTATTAACTTTTGCAAAAAGAGTTGTGGAAGAATGTTATGGCGATACAGATATTGATACCAAATATGGTTTGGTGAATACAAAGGCAGAATATGTGTATGGAGATAGTGTTGCAAATTATACTCCTATTTATGTAAAAGTAAATAATGAAATCCATATTTTAACTATTGAAGAACTTGCAAAAAAATATGGCAATAATAATTGGATAAAATGTATTGAACAAGGAAAAGAAGAAAAAGAATTTTGTGAATTATATGAAGTTGAAACTTGGACAGATAAGGGATGGAGTAAGTTATATAGAGTTATTAGACATACTTTAGCAAGTCACAAAAATATGATAAGAGTACTAACTCATACTGGTTTAGTTGATGTTACTGATGATCATTCTTTAATTACAAAAGATGGAAATGAAATATCTCCCAAAAACGCAACGATAGGTACTGAACTATTGCACTATAATTTTCCTAATATTGAAGTAAAAAATTATGATATAAGTATTGAAGAAGCAAGAATTATGGGATTCTTCTTTGGTGATGGTAGTTGTGGTTCATATAATTGCGAATCTGGAAAAAAAAATAGTTGGGCATTAAATAACTCTTCATTATTATTATTAGAAGATTATCAAAAATTATGCAATAAAGTATATCCAAATTTTGCTTGGATTATATATGATACTTATAATAGTTCTGGAGTATATAAAATGATTCCAAAATCAAATGGCATTTATGGTGGTATTGTAAATTTTGTCAAAGAATATAGAAATAAAATGTATTTTGATAAATCTAAAATAATACCTTCATTTATATTAAATTCTTCATATGAAATTAGAAAATCATTTTGGGATGGTTTATATGATGCAGATGGAGATAAAAGTGGTAATATTAGAATTGACCAAAAAAATCAAATTAGCGCATCTCAAATCGCATTTTTAGCATCTAGTATTGGTTATTCTATTTCTATTAATAGTCGATCGGATAAACAAAATGTTTATAGAATAAACATGACAAATAATAAACAAAGAAAAAATTTAATATCTATTAAAAAAATGTATAAAATAGATTATACAGGTTATGTGTATGATTTAACAACAGAAAATCATCATTTTGCTGCAGGTATTGGAAATTTAATAGTACATAATACCGATTCGGTATTCTTTAAATTTAATTTAACAAATAAAGAAACAGGTGAAATAATAGTTGATAAAAAAGCTCTCGAATTATCTATTGAAATAGCTCAGCAAGCATGTCATAATGTATCTAAATTCTTAAAACAACCGCATGATTTTGAATATGAAAAAACATTTGCGCCATTTTGTTTGCTATCTAAAAAAAGATATGTTGGTATTCTTTATGAGCATGATCCAAATAAAGGTAAAAGAAAAGAAATGGGAATAGTACTGAAAAGAAGAGATAATGCACCAATAGTGAAAGATATATATGGAGGTATTATTGATATTCTTATGAAAGAAAGTAATATACAGAAAGCGTTGGACTTCTTGAATAGTAGATTAAAAGAACTGGTAGATAAAAAAATTCCCATGGATAAATTAATTATCAGTAAATCATTGCGTTCATTTTACAAAAAACCAGAACAGATTGCTCATAAAGTATTGGCAGACAGAATAGGCGAAAGAGAGCCTGGAAATAAGCCGACGTCAGGAGACAGAGTTCCATATGTCTATATAGTTAATGCAAATAAAAAAGCACTTCAAGGAGATAAAATAGAAACTCCATCCTATGTAATTGAAAAAGGTATTGAAATTGATTATTCATTTTATATAACAAATCAAATAATGAAGCCATTATTGCAATTATTTGGATTAGTTTTGGAGGATATATGGAAAATGCAATATAAACATAGTAAAATATCAAAATTTCAAAAAGAAATACAAAGTATAAAAAAATTAAAAATAGAACAGGAAAAAATAGATGATAAAATAATAAAATTAATTGAAAAAGAAGTACAAATATTATTGTTTGATAAATATATAAATGAAACGAATAATGCAAAGGAAAAAAATCAAAATATTATGAAATTTATGATAAAAAAATAAATATTTATATATACTTAATAAATAATATAAATATTATAATATATAGGAACTTATTATTATGATGAATACGAATAATTATCTGCGTTTAAAAATAAATTATAAGACGTATTGTCCAATTAATAAAATATTTTTTTATTCTTCTCATACAGATATTAGTTGTAAAAATACTGAAGAAGAAATTATAAAATACTTATCAATATATCCAAAAAGATCAATAGTTATTACTTATGATCATACTAAAGTAAAAAAAGACCATCCAAACGCTACTTGTTTTGTTGATATAAATTTAAATAATAAAAATGAATATAATAAAAATTTTGAAGAATTAATGAATAAACAAAAAATTACAATAAATATATCAAATAGTAAACAAATGTTAATTGAAATAGAAAATAATTTAAAAAAAAATATATTAATGCATTCATCCAGTTCTCATTCTTTGATTGATATTGATGATACAATAAATAGTTTTATAAATCATGAGTCAGAAAATAATTACACTTTATCTCGTCCTAAATTACTTCCTAGAAATACATATGCAACATATAGATGATAATATAATATTCACATAATTAGACCAAATATACCTAATTTTATAGTGAAAGTAATTATGATATAATGATATATTTCTATTTGACAAATTTCATTAAATTTTATATACAATATAACTCCTACAGCGATATATAGTATATTCCATATATTTATAAATAATTTAGTAATTATGTGAATTATATCAATAATGAGACTATCGCAAATAGTCTGATTATCATTGACAACTCTATTGTTGGTATTTATGGCTATATCATCTAATAGTATCAATACAGCATAACTAAAATAACAAATTATAAATATTTGTGATATACCAAATACTATTAAAAATAATCTGAGATTAATTTGTATATTATCAATATAATTAAATACACATATGTCTTTATAATAAGCAAAATAAATATCTGCAAAAGTCAATGGCAATAAAGTCACTAATACTGCGGTTATTGATTTGCATTTAAATAATCTTAAATGATTATTTAATTCAAATATTCTTTCTTCTTCATTAACTATTTGTACATTATTTTCATTTAATTCATTATTTTCAATATCAGCAGAAGTGTGGATTCTAAGTAGATTCCTATATTTTTTTTTAAAAATACGAAATATAAACATTTAATAATATTGAATAATACTATTCAATTATGATTATAATCAATTTTATTATATATTTATAAATAAAATTAATATAATTTATCTTCTTCTTCTACCAATTATATTTATATTTTGTTTTCTTGTTTTTATTTCTTTTATAATATTATTTTGATTTTTATATGATAATTCTAATATTTTATTTTCCAAAGTTTTATAATTTATGTCATTTAAATCATGTAATATATTATCTTTTCTATTTACAAATATTAAATTATGATAATAATCATATCTATTAATTACATCTTTTGTTTTTTCAATAATATTATTATAACTACTCCATATAATATAATCTTTATATGGTATTTTATCACTATAAGGTGAATCTTCGCATATAACAATACACCCACATTGTAATGCAGGTAATACTCGAAACTCTTCAAATGTAAATAGATAATCTGTTTGATGTATATTTATTAATATTTTCGTATTTTTATATAATTTTTCTAAATTTTCAATACCCCAACAATTATTAATATTTATATGATTTATATTATTATTTTTTAAATTATTCAATAATTTATTTCTTCTAGGTTGATTTGTATTTATAAATGTTGTTAAACAATATATATTTCTATTTTCTTTTGAAAATGATATATCATTGATTAAAGATGGAGCAATATATATATGTTTATTAGTAATTTTATAATATGATCTATTCAAAGAAACATGATATATATTTGGTATGCTATAGTCTATTATAATATTTGATTTTTTAAATACATTTAAATCATCTATTTTAATAATAAAATTTTCTTTTAATACACGCAAAATATTTTTTCTAATAGTATGTTCATAGTTTGAATTAATAATTATAGTATTATTTGTATTATAAAAATTATATGTATTTTTACTGAATAATATATTTATATTTATATTATGGCTATTCAATATTTTTTTTATCAAGTCATATATATAATGATAATATGAACCTTCCGATAATTTAGTGTATTCTTTACCAATATATAAATTTGAATTATTAATTTTAGTCAACATTTATTTATATATTATTAAATATATAATTATTTATTAATTATATATGAAAAATATAATTTTAGGTAATAGAGTTCCTTTTGAATATTTTGTAACAAGTGGAAAAGGAGAATCCGATGCTGGTTCTGCAGGTTTGCCTTATGAAACAGGATCTTATGATGAAGCATTAACTATGGCTGGAATAGAAAATGCAAATATTGTTGAATATACAAGTGTTATTCCAACAGAAGCCAAAGAAATACCAAAAGATGAAGGATTAAAAAGAATGCAATGGGGAGAAGTGTTAGAATGTATAAAAGCACAAGCCAATGGACCAAAAGGATCTTTTATAAGTGCTGCTGTAATGACAACATCTGTTATTGATCCAAAAGGAAAATATTTAGGCGGATTTGCATGTGAATATTCTGGAAAAGGAGATAAAAAATCAGCTGAAAAGAGTTTAGAAGATTCAATTACAGGAATTATAGAGAGAAGAGGATATGGAAAAATAGAAAAGGGCGCAGTGTTGTATAAAGATAATGTAACAGACAAAGGATATACTATTCATCCCGGTAAATTATTTTTATACGATTCGTTAAAAGTGAAAAAACATCATGGATCTGTTATTACATGTATATGTTTTGTATCTTATAAATTTCCCATGTTAAAAAATAACGCAAATAAAAAGAAAAAAACAAGAAAATTAATAAAATAAAAGTGCGTAAAAAATATAATTTTTGTAAATAATATTATATTTAGTCAATATATAATGACAACTTACACTCCCTTATACTTTACTCAAGACGATAATTATAACTTAGCTTTTGCAAATAATATCAATGGAGGCATAATTACATCTGGTGGTCTTCCTTCTGCTATAATAAATTATGTCGATGAAACTCAAATATTTATATATGCAAGTCAAAGTGAAGAAAATTATTATATTATTGAAATAGATGCATATTTTGCCTGCACAAATGTTCCTTATTCATTAATTAATAATGACACCACATCTGTTATTATAAATTATAAAACAGAGTCAAGTGAAGTGTTAATATCTCCTACTTCTATTCCAGATATTACTGCAAATATATATCCTTATACTCCTGCTCCTCAAGAAGGTATCTTTCCCTATATTGAAATACCTGGTTTTTTTGATATTTACATTGATCCAACCGGTATACATCCAAGTATTACATTAACTACTTCAAATGGTGGTATTACTGAATCTGTAAATATTTATGGATCACCTGGTTCAACAAATCAACCTTATATTTCGATTGCCGAATATTTGTATTTAAGCGATACAAATAATAATACATCTTATTATATTAATAATTTAGATTTAACTAATACTATTACTAAAATAATATTATATGGATCCGATTCAAACAACATAACTCTAACAGGAAGTCAAATAATTTATCCCCCAAGTTCTGTTCAAGCTGCATCTCTAACTGGATCAAGTATAAATACTACTGAATTATCTTCAGACAATAAATATGGATTATCTAAATCAATAAAAGCTTATTTAAGTTTTCTTTGTTTGTACGACAATATTGAATATTTTAAAATAGACGTTTATCAAAATGGAATTAAAAAATCAATTAAAGAAAATAGAATACCTGGTGTTTATCAAGGATTTTATTTAAATGTATTAAGTGATTTTGAAAGCCAAATAAAAATATTTGGATATACTTCTGATAATAAGAAAATAACTTTTCATGATGTAAAAGCGACAATAAATATTGATGATGCCGGAAATTTTGTTCACACCAATGAGTCAACCATTAGAAGAGAAGATATAACACAAACTATAACTTATGAAACAATAGTAAGTGCTGGTGTTAGTGTTCCATGTGCATGTTAATTTATATATAATTATTATATCATATATAAATTATAATTAATTATTTCTATTTTGTGACGTGGAAGACGAAGACTGAGGTCTAATGTACATATCAAAATATATCATACCAGTTTGGTCGTCATATGTATAATTATTTGTCATGGTATTTGTTGCTTGAGATAATATATTTAATAATCTTTGGGATAGATTTTGATCTAATCTTGATGTCGTATTATTTACATTATTATTATTGTTATTATTTTCATTATTTGTTGTTCTTGAATTTATATCATTATCATTATTATTTGAATTTAAATTTGTCGGAATATTTCCATTTCTAATATCCATTCTACATACAGGACATCTAACATTACTATTAAACCATGATAGTAAAGCTTCGTCATTAAAAACATGTTGACAACCATTAATTTGTCTAACATTACTATCACTTGTAAATCTTTCCAAAGTGATAGGACAGGATTCATTCAATGGTTCTTGTATGTCTCTATATCTTCTTAAAGTTGTTGCATTTTGTATTTGTTCCCCTGTTGGTCTAATAATTACATCATTAAAATTTAAATCCATATCAAATATTTGATTATACCAATTATTGAAATCATCATTATAAATTTCTGAAAATCCGTATCTATTTCTATTATTTCTTGTTCTTCCAATATCAATATTAGATCTGTATATATATCTAATATCATTCATAATTTCGCGAGACATTTGTGTTAACTCTACTATTTGCCTATTAATTAAATCATATTGTGTTAGATAATTTTGCAGTAATTCTGAAATATTTATTTGATCATTACGACTATTATTATTATGCCTATAATATCGTTGAGACATTTTAATAATATATACTATTAAAAAATGTTTAAATATAATTTATTAATATTTAATAATTAATGGATAGACAAAAATATATTGACAGAGGTATATCAGGATTAGCCAACTTGGGCAATACTTGTTACATAAATTCTTGCATTCAATTATTGTCGAATACTATTGAATTAACCGACTTTTTATTTAATGATACTTATAAGCAAAAATTAAATAAAAAGGTTGATTCTTTATTATTAATGGAATATCATGATTTACTAAATTTAATGTGGAAAGTAAACGGAACTATAGTTCCAGATAGATTTATCAAAGCTATACAAAAAGTATCAACATTAAAAAATAAAGAAATATTTTCAGGATATATGCAAAATGATTTGCCTGAATTTCTTTATTTTCTTATAGATTGTTTTCACACCGCATTATCCAGAAAAGTAAACATGACAATTGAAGGAAAAGTTGTTAATGATAAAGATAAATTAGCTGTATCTTGTTTTGAAACTATTAAACAAATGTATTCAAATGAATATTCTGAAATATGGAATATATTTTACGGATTGCATGTTAGTCAAATTAAAAATTTAGAAAATAATGAAATAATTAGTTCGAAACCAGAGCCTTATTTTATAATTAATTTACCGATACCACAAAATAATAAATTACCAAGTATAATTGATTGTTTTGATTTATACATTGAAGGAGAAATATTGGAAGGTGATGATGCATATTTTTATGAAAAAGAAAATAGAAAAATTAATATAAAAAAAAATATATTATTTTGGAGTTTTCCCAATATATTAGTTATTGACATAAAACGTTTTAATCATTCAAATAGAAAAAATCAAATATTGGTTACCTTTCCTTTAGAAAACTTGGATTTATCAAAATATATTATTGGTTATGAGAAAGATAAATATGTTTATGATTTATATGGAATTTGTAATCATAGTGGAAGTGTATATGGTGGGCATTATACTGCTTACGTAAAAAATCAAAATGGAAAATGGTATCATTATAATGATACAAATGTTACTGAAGTATCTAATTTAGATCATTTAATATCACCAAAAGCATATTGTTTTTTTTATAGAAAAAGAACTTAACTTATGTATAATTTTAATATATAATTTTATAAAAATATATATAAATTATATATATTATGGATGATAATAATAATCAAGATATGATATCAACAAGCATATATTCTGTGCCAAATGATTCATATAATTTTATGAACAACCTTTTTAGCAATACAACTTTATTTACAATAATAATAGTTGTTATTTGCATATTTTTATTAATATTTTTAATGACTGGCGACAATAACACAAATACAAATGATTATAGTGCAAGTGTCGCCAATTTATCTTCATATATCGGAATGGACGATAATAAGTCATCATCAATATTTGGGTCAACATCTTCATCTTCATCCTCAAATAATTTCGGATTTTTAGGAATATTGGCAATATTAGTTTTTATTATTTTAATAGCTATTAATGGTTTTCAATATTTTTTTGGCATGAATATTGTTGCAACTTTAAAAAATTTATTCACTCCAACTCCCGAAATAGATATAAACGTTGAAACCCCAAGGTTGGATGCATTAAATGCACCTGTGCCTGAAATATTAATAAAAGAACAAGTATTTAATATTCCCGGAAATAATTACGGATATGAAGATGCAAAAGCATTATGCAGTGCTTATGGTGCCAGATTAGCAAATTATGCGGAAGTGGAAGATGCGTATAATAAAGGCGGCGAGTGGTGCAATTATGGCTGGTCAGATGGTCAAATGGCTTTATTTCCCACCCAACAAAGTACTTTTGATGGATTGCAGAAAATAGAAGGGCATGAAAATGATTGCGGAAGACCAGGAGTTAATGGCGGATATATGGCAAATCCACATTTAAAATTTGGCGTTAATTGTTATGGATTTAAACCAAAAATGACACAACAGGAAGAAATGTTGATGGAAACAGAACCAATATATCCCAAAACCATGAAAGATATCGCAATGGAACAAAGAGTTAAATATTGGAAGAATAAATTATCAGAAATATTGGTTTCTCCTTTCAATTCTAAAAATTGGAGCAGATTATAATTTTTTCATATAAATATAATTATTTATTTATATAAAACGTTTATTATTTACATATCTATTGTGAAGTAACAGAATTAATTTTTGCAGTTAATTCATCAACTCTTTTATTTAATAAATTAATTTGTTCTTGTAATTTTAAAGGAGTATCCATAACATTTTCATTTCTCTTATATTTATCAGGAGATAAAGATACTAATTTATCAAATAATTCAGAATAATCATTTCTACTTATCATGGTATTATACAATACATCTAATTGTAAATTAAAATTATCAGGAGTTACTTCCTTTAACCACAATAAAACATCCATTCTATCTTCATTTAATAATCTTGGCATAAAAAATAGACTTTTCTTAACGTATCCTAAGCATGAATCTTTATGATTCTCAAATAACCATTTGGCATTATCCAAATTTTCAGAACAACAAAAACTAAATCCAATACCAACATGTGCATCATCTATTTGATTTAATTGTAAAAAATTATCTAATTCAACAGGAGTGCCTTTTCTGCACTTATCATAAAATTCAGTAAAATCTTCTTTTGCCATTATAATATTTTATAGCAAAATTCTTTTAAATTATTTTTATTAAAATATACTTATGATATGATACATTTTTTAAAAATAATGTAAATTGATAAAAAGTTATTCATTCATTCATAATATTATTATGCTATATTCTTTCTAGATTTTTTTTTGCCTTTAGATACTTTATTTTTATCCTTATTTTTTCTTGTTTTTTGTTTTTTAGGTTTACTCATGTCAACAAGTTTAAATAATTTTTCATGCAAGTCATCATCCAAAGTTACGTGTTCAGGATATTTATTTATTATATCACTTAAAATATCACTTTCTTCTTTATCATCATTTATTTTTGTTTTATGTAAATATAAAAGACCTGCAGGTATTGCTAAATTTTCAAAACCCGAAGATACTTTATCTCCTCCGCTTTGATTTGTATTGAATGTCGTCATAGGGGATAAATTATTTTTTAATAATATTGAATCAATAGTATATCCTCCACTCATTATTCTGTCATTATCTTTATAAAATATTAAATCATCACCAGTAAAATGTTCCATTATATAATATATATGAATATTGTTTAATTATTTATATTTAAAATTGATTTAATTACTATTTAAGTAATAGTAATTAGAATATAAATGGTAAAAATTATTGTATTTGATACTGAAACATCGGGTCTACCTGAAGTAAAACCATGGGAAATACCATCAACTATACCCATAACATTTGATTGTAGAGGTAATATTAAAACAAATTTTAAGCCTAATAAAGAAATATTAAATTTATCGGATTCTGAAATAATATCATATAGAGCAAATAAAATATTAGAAACCGAACTATTTTATAATTCTTTGCATAAAGAATATAATTTATCTACAGAATTATGGAAACATTATATAAATAAATGGCCTTATATAGTTCAATTAAGTTACATATTATATGATACAGATACTTATGAAACAAACATTACAAGTAATTATATTAATATTCCTGAAAATATAATTTTAGATCCAAAAAGTTCAGCAATTACTCATATTTATAAAAATGAAAAGGTTATACCTATGGGAATAGATAAAAATAAATGTATAATTTTATCAGATCCTAATTTAAATAAAATATTTATTAAAGATGCTCTTATAAATTTTATTGATCACCTAAAATCAGCAAACTATGTTGTTGGACATAATATATTATTTGATAGAAATATGATAATAGCTGAATTAATACGAAATAATTTTAATAAAGAAGATATTTCAATATTTATGGATAATTTAAATGTGAAATATATTTGTACCATGAAAGAAACTAAAATGTTGTGCATGTTGCCAAATGTAAAACAATATATAAATAATGAACCTATATATCATGAAATAGACATAAATAAACCAGAAACGATAAAAATGCCAAAATTAACTGAATCATATCGTAAAATATTTGGTTATATGCCAGAAGCAAATGCATTGCATAATTCTTTATACGATGTTGTTATTACCTTAAGAATATTTTGTATGTTAGGAAAATATTTTGATAATATTGATGTATATGGAACAAATAGTGCATTGGATAAATTATTGGATGATATAACGAATGATCCAAATTATAAAATAAATATTAATTTGCAAAATTTAACGGATTATATGGATAAAATATTTTATTGTAATACAACAAATATTAAATATAATATAAAAAATAATAAAAATAAAAAAAGCAAAAAATCAATAAAAAATAATAAATATAAAAGGAATAATAAGTATAGTACAAAAAAAATAATTAATTAAAATATAAACTTATATAAATGTTTAGATTTTACAAACAAAATAGTCCTAAAAAAAATGATGCAAGTAAAGTTTTTTTATTTACAAATGCAAGAGACGAACCAAATATGGCCGAATGGATTTGTCATCATCTTTTATTAGGATTTGACAAAATTATTATTTTTGATCACTTATCCAAAATACCCTTAAAAAATTTAGGAAATTTTGATAATAGAGTTTTGTATATACCTATAAAAGGACAAAATATAAAATTACCTTTAATCAGAAGTGCAATAAATATATCCGTAAAAAATAATGTAAGTTGGATGTTGTATTTAGATTCAGATGAGTTTATATGTTTAAATGCATTTAATAATATCAAAGATATGTTAAATATTTATAGCTTTGCCGAAGCAATCTCTTTAAATTGGGTATTTTTCGGTTCTTCTTACCATAAAAATCAGCCTAAGGGCTTAATTATGGAAAATTTTATAAAATCAGAACCAAATACAAATAAACACGTAAAAACATTCGTCAGACCTCAGTGTGTTAAATCAATTTCAAATCCTCATTATTACAATCTTTTCAATAAAAATAAAAGTATTGCAATATCTGGAAATTTTAGTTTTGGTCCATTTAATGAAAGAATCATGCCATTTTCGAAATCACAAGCATATATTGCACATTATATTACTCAATCGGAAGAAGAATTTAGAAGAAGAAAAGGAAGAACTATGGACGATGGCTCTACTAACAAAGATACTATGTATAAAGAAATACATGAAGCACATAATGAAGTTGATAATACATCATTAAAAAATAAATATTGCGATAGAGTTAAAGAAATGTTAAATAGATTTAACATATCATTATAATAATATTTTCATAATAATATTTTCATAATAATGTTTTTATAATTATTTTCTATTCTAAAGATTTTGTCTTATTCGTGTAATTAATTCTGGAGTTTTTATATCTGCTTCAAATTCGTGTGGATAATATCCGTTATGAGCATTAAATGCCGTAATAAATATAAGCCCTATAGAGGTAAATAGCAAAACAACTTTCTGACTAGAAGGTTCAAATCCAGACTCTATTTTTTTGTCAAAAATAGCAATTCCATTAAGTTTTGCTCCAACTAAAGGTAGTGATTTTAAAAATACTCTAGTCTTTTTAAAATTAATGTACATACCGAATTTTTCACAACAATTACGTTCTGGACTTAAGTATATTTTCAAATAATTATAATTATCAAACCGAATCATATAATGTGTGGAATGAATACAATCAACTTCAGTAATTTCTATAGGATTTTTAAATTTAATATTAATATTATTCTTCGTCATTTATAAAATTATATGGTTTTTTTTATTTTATTTATAAATCAATTTTTTATATTATATTACATAATCTATCTTCTGTGAGATTTGCGCTTATAAGATTGCTGTAAACCTAATAAAGCTAAAGGAGCAGCGGCTTGCTGAATTATAGATCCCCAAAATCCTCCTTTTTTAGATCTTCTTCTTCCCCCTTTATGAGTTGATAAATTAGGATTTAAATATGGTTGAGTGTTTTGTGCATTTACATTTGATACTGGAACTATTGCATTACTTTGAGAAGTTGCTAAATTTTGTGCAGGACTAGTTTCCAAAGAATTTCTTATTTGCGTATTGATATCTCCAAGAGTTTTATATTCATAGGCCCATGCACTATCGGCACCTCCTCTTCTTGAACGAGTTCTAGTTCTTGATCTAGATCTGGTTCTGTTTCTTCTTCTAGACGATGATCTACTTCTTTTTCTTCCGTAACTTCTAGAATATTTCCTTGTTCTTGACATATATATATATAAGCTAATAAAAAAATATAAACATATTAAAATCCTTTATTGTGAATTAATAAAATCAACAAAACCAATATTGCTAAAATTAATATGAACATAAAAATAATTACAAATACTATTACATAAATATAAGGATATAATTGATATAGTATTAAATCTATTAATGGTGCAATTAAAATTTTAATTTCTTTAATGACTTCTTCTTTTTTTAATATGTCTAAACATGCTTTTAATAAAGAATTATTTAAATTTGAAGTATTCATATTGTTAGATATAAACTAACAAAATATTGTAAATAAGAAATATTTGCGTGTTTATAAAATTATATTTTTCTGTTTATCAAATAAATATGGAGGTAAATAATATATATGAGCCAACTATTGATTTCGATTTTTCTAAATTATGTTTAACTCCTCCGACATCTTTGACTGGTGGAGCATATTTTACAAAAATTTTACTTAATAATAAACCTCTTTACTTTCAAACGCCAAAATGCATTAGTAAACAAGGATTTGTTAAGAGCGGTAAAAAAATATTTATTGATTTAATGTTTGATAATAATGACTCTGTCTTAATAAATTGGATGGAGAATTTAGAAGCAAGATGTCAGGAATTATTATTTGATAAAAGAGAATTATGGTTTCAAAATAATATAGATAAAGATGATATTGAAAGCACGTTTACATCTCCATTAAAAATATATAAATCCGCAAAATATTATTTATTAAGAGTAAATGTAAAACCGCAAATAAAGATATTTGATGAAATGCAAAAAATATTGAATATAGATGAAGTTAAAAGTGATAATCATTTGATATCGATTATTGAAATACAAGGTATTAAATTTTCTAATAGAAATTTTCAAATGGAAATTGAATTAAAACAATCAATGCTTGTTAGTCCTGACCCATTTTTGGATTCATGTTTTATAAAACCCACATCAATAAAAAAAGGAAACGATACATATAATATAAAATCAAAACATGACCAAGAATCTAACAAACAAAATAATATATTTGATAATTTAGATCAAGACTATTTAGATAATATAGTTGAAGAACAAAAAATAGAATCAATTGATGAAAAAAATACTTTTGATAATGAAAAAGATTTAGAGAAAACAAAAAATGTATTGTTTAATATTGATAAAGAAGAAATAAATACAAAATCAGAAGATATTGAAATGTTTGATCCAGATATTTTATTTAAAAATGATGAAGAAAATAAAGAAATTTTTGATAATACTTCTGCAAACATAGTTGAGATTAAAGATTTTGATATTAATGGTTTAAATAACAATAATTTAGAAAAGATAACATTAAAAAATCCAAATGAAGTTTATTATGAAATGTATAAAAAAGCAAAAGATAAAGCAAAAGAGGCAAAAAAACAAGCTATAGAAGCATATATAGAAGCAAAAAATATAAAAGACATGTATTTAATCGATGATAATATAGATAGTGATAGTGATTTAGAAGATATAGATTTTAATTTAGAAAATTATTAAAAAATATAATAATTATAATTTAATTATTATTTTTTATTTTTTAATTGGAAAATAGAATGTTTAGTAAATACTTATAAGAATTATTAATTTATTTCAAAAATATTTTATCAATAGTTTAATATAATGAGTGCTACTTTAAAAAAGTTCTTCAATGATTATGGAATAGGCGGAATTCTTCTTTTGTTAATAGTTGGATATGTTTTTTATTTATTATACAAATATTTCTCAAATAAGGGAATGTCTGGTTCTGAATATATGAGTGGAAACTCAAATAGAGCTTATTCCGGAAATGGAGGAGCTCCACAACCTTCAGAACCTTTAGGTCAAAATGAAGTATTTTCTTCCGTTAATAACATGAGTTCAAATGGTCCTGGAATTCCAAGTGCATGTAATAAACCAAATATTCAAAATCCTGCGGACTTATTGCCAAAAGACAACAATAGTCAATGGGCTCAATTAAATCCTTCAGGAAAAGGTGAATTAGCCAATATTAATTTATTAAAGGCAGGTTATCACATTGGTATTGATACTATTGGTCAAACTCTCAGAAATGCAAATCAACAAATTAGATCTGAACCTCCAAACCCACAAATCTCGGTTGGACCATGGAATTTAAGCACTATCGAACCCGACTTTATGAGACCTCCTCTCGAGATTGGTTCTGGTGCCCAATAAAATTATTTAAAACGATAATATTTAATTAATATCAAAATCTTTATATTCATTATTTTTACACATATAAATATTTTGAACCTTATTTTCATTTGTAATTTTTTCTATATTATCACATAATTCAGTAATCCATTCATATTTATTTTTATATACATCTTCCTGTAATATTCTTATCACTGAAAATCCGTTTTCATTTGCACATTTCATTTTATATAAGTCTCTTATTTTATTTTCTTCTGGAGAATTCCAATTACTGACTTGTTTAATATGGTGATTTCCATCCAATTCAATAATTATTTTATATTCTTCAATAACAAAATCAAAAGGTAAATAGGTTTTATTTTTGCACCATTCTACTTTATATTGTCTTTTTAACGTAATATATTTGTCTTTTAGGTTATCAAATAAAATTAGTTCAGTTTTATTTACACAAAAAGGACACCAAATACCTCTAGATACGCATGATAAATAACCAGGAAATGTTTTATTGCATTTATAACAATCAAATTTATAAATTTTATTTGAATTTTTAAATAAATTTCTTGAATTAATTGTTTTATCATTTAAATATTTACTTTTTTTAATTGAAGCAAATGATTTATCCCAACATATTCGACATTCTATATTTTCACATAATTTAGAATTTGAACAATATGGACACCATCTTAATAAAGATGATATTTTATTTAATGAAATATCAAATGTATGAATACATTTATTACAATTAAAATTAAACTTTTTATTTGAGTTTAAGAATAATTTTCGTGGAGTTTGTTCATTTATACAACTAAAATACAATGATTTTGGATGATTAGCAAATGATTTATTAAAACAATCTTTACAATCTTCTTTATCACATAACTTTTGGTTTGAACAATAAGGACACCATCTATTCCAAATATTTATGTGATTAGGATCTTGCTCAAAATCATGTCCACACTCACAATCAAACCAAAATTTTTTATGAGAATTTAATGCAACTTCATTAGGCTTAATGGTATTTTTATTAGACCAATACTTTGACTTTGGATGATCTGAAAACATATTATATATTTTTTAATAAATAATATATTTATTAAATTTCAATTTTTTATTTTTCAATTACAACTTCTTTTGTTAAATTTTTTATTATTTTATTTATATTTTCTTCTTGTTCTTCTTTTGTTGAACCATTCATACTACCCATTATTAAATTAAGATACATATCATTATCTTTATGGTTACATTCAGAAAAATGAGGATGTTCTTGTATCCATTTTGGTATTTGTTTAATATTTTTATTTGATACTTCTTTTATAACTTTTTTAATTTTGTCCTTTTCTTCATTTTCTTTTATCCATGAATTATTATCTTTTATGTAAAGGGTTTCTCTTTTTATGTCACTACAATGAATTGGCCTTTTATTGATATCCAAATCTTTTAATTCTCTAATGATTATATTTGATATTCCATTTACATATCCTTCTGTTGCTGTATTTTCCAAATCTTTTAAATGTATTTGAATAGAATTGACAAAATCAGTCATATTTAAAGCATCTTTGCAAGTTTCATTTAAGAAAAAATTCAAATTAAATGTCTTTTTATTTATGGTATTATTACTATTTGTATTGATGGTATTTCCAACTTTCATAGCTAATTCTTGTATAGTTTTTGTTTGATCCATTATTATTTTTTTAAATTCTTTATTTTCTTCAAAAAGTTTTTGTATTATTGACATATCTTCTTTTATTTCAATATTTATTTCTGTAGATGTATTATTATCTTTTAACTTGCATGTTTTATTATGTCTCCATAATGTCGTGCGACTATTGAATATCTGTAAACATTTACATTGGAACTTTTTGTTATTTTTTGTTTCAAAAGATGTTTCATTTGTTTCATTTTGAATATTTTTATGTTTACTTGTGTTTAAATGCCTCTCGTACTGAGACAATCTACATGTATTATAGTCACATAATTTACAACAATATTTGTTGGAACTTTTCGGAACTATTTTTGTTTCATTTTGTTTCATATATGAAACATAGAAAAGTTCCTAAATACTTTCAACAAAAATAAATAAAATTTTATCATTACAAAATAATAATATTTATTTTTGTAACAAGACCATAAAATAACATTATCGTAACAAATAATAAATATTTAAAAATATTTGGGAATTCTATAATAGACATTTTAAAAATGTCCAAAATTGATTTTCTGAAAAAACTTTTAGAAAAAAATTGTTACTGAAAAATTAACAGAAATTATAAAAAAATATACTGCACGATTAGTCGTTAGAAAATATAAAAAAAATATATATTATGATATTTATAGTGATGATTTAATAATAAATTATTATTTAATTATAAATTAATATATCCATAAAATATAATAAGATGAAAGATCAGACGATAATTTATTATATTTTATTTATTATAACCTTATTTTTTTGTTTAAAAATATATTACGAATCAGATGCATTTAATTTAAAATGTATTATCGCAAATGAAGATGGTAATACATATTGTGTAAGAGAAAGAAATAAATTGGAATTAGCCGCAGATTTATTGGCTAAAGTGACTAAAAATTGTAAAGATTTAGTGGAATATGTAAATAAAAAATATCCAAATGACGAAGATGTGAAAAGATTGGTTGAACGTTTTAATCCAACTAAAATAAGCGAAACTTTACCTACAAGTGAGTTTACTGCATATAGTGAAAATAAAGGAGAAAAACTCGCATTTTGTTTAAATACAACAAAAGAAGGAAATAAATTAATAGATATTAATACTTTAACTTTTGTTGCAATTCATGAATTAAGTCATATTATGACAAAAGTTGAAGGACATAAACAAATATTTTGGCAAAATTTTAAATTTCTTTTGGAAAATGCAAAAGAAGCAAATATTTATATTCCTGTTGACTATAAAAATAGTCCTAAAAAATATTGTGGTATGGATATAACGGATAATCCATATTATGATTTAAAATAAAATAATTATATCTTATAATATTATGACGAGTTATTATGATATAATTATTATTGGAAGTGGTATGTCTGGATTATATAGTGCATACAATATTAAAAATATTTCTCCAAATACATCTTTTTTGATATTGGAAAAATATAAAAAAGATTGGATTGGTGGTAGAACAAGTAATGAAACCTTTTATGGAACAGAAATAGTTACAGGTGCAGGTATCGGTAGAAAAAATAAGGATAAATTATTATATAATTTATTGCATAAATTTAAATTAAAAACACCTTATTTTGATATTGATCCACAATACTCTCAATTATTTCAGCCTGTAAATATAAAAAGCATTATCAATTTGTTGAAAAAAGAATATAAAAAATCAAATAAATCTAACATAACTTTTAAAGAATTTTCCGAGAAAGTTCTTGGCAAAAATTTGTACGAAAAGTTTTTAATATCAGCCGGGTATACTGATTATGAAAATGAAGACGTAACCGAAACGCTGTATCATTATGGAATGGAAGACAATAGTTGCTGTTGGAAAGCATTTCAGGTTCCTTGGAAAAAACTTGTAGATAAATTATATCATTCTATTGGAGCAAGTCATTTTAAATTTTCAAATAAGGTTATTGGTATAGAAAAAATACAAAATGAACCATGTAAATTTATCGTAAAAACGGAAAATAATCAAAATTATTTTTGTAATAAAATTATAATCGCGTCAACTATTGATACTATAAAAAAATTATTGCCGTATGATATTTATAATGATATTGAATGTCAAACATTTTTAAGATTATATGCCAAATTTGATAAAAAATCAGCTGACATTATGAAAAAATATGTAAATGGAATAACTTTTGTTCCTGGACCTTTACAAAAAATTATTCCAACAGATCCAGATAATGGCGTATATATGATTTCTTATAGCGATAACAATAATGCAAAAGCTTTAAAAAATAATTTAGAAAATACTAAAGAAAACAGAAAATTATATGAAACTTTGTTAGAAAAAACTCTTGGCATTACTGATAATACGTTGCATATAATTGAATTAAAAAATTATTATTGGCCAATAGGAACTCATTATTACAAACCATTGAATAAAAAGTTATATAAAAATAGAGAAGAATTTATTTATAAAGCACAGCATCCTGAAAAAGGAATATTAGTTGTTGGAGAAGTCGTTAGCAGAAATCAAGGATGGACCGAAGGTGCTCTTGAAAGCGTCAAGACGGCATTAACTAAAGACTGGATTAAAAAAATATGTTAATTATTTAAATAAATAATACCCATGATAACCAATTACTGCAAATCCAACCATTAATAATATTTCAAAGAATTTTCTTGAAGCATTAACTCCATAATAACCAATATATATTAATAAAGGACCTATAAATAAAATATGAATTAAATTAACCCAAAAACTTTTATTCTGTTTTAAAAAATTTAATGCTCTGAATGAATGGTATAATATTATACCTATGCCTAAATAAAATAAAACAGAAAATAATCCTGAATATATTTTATCTCTATTTATGCCGACATATAGCAATAAAGTTCCAACTATAAAAACGTGAAAGATATTTAGTAATTTATGACTATCCATATATATTCATAATATTTTCTTTATTTAAATAAATGGATACAAAATCTTTTAACTACAATAATATTGAAACAAAGCAAACTGGAGGAGTAAAAATCATTAGAAAGGTTACAATAAAAAATGGAAAAGGACATAAAAGTATAACAAAATATAATAAAGGAAAAAAAATTAGCAGCGTTAAAAAACCTATTCATGCTGATCATTTAAATAAAATAAAAAGCGGTACATTTGTAGTTGGGTTATTTGATGACTGCAAAAATTGCAAAAAAACAAGAAAAAGAAAAATATAATAAGTATTTATTCATAAATATATTATAAAAATAATAATATATTTATATAAATGAACCCATATCCAATAATTAAAGTAAATCATGTCATAAATAAAAATAAAATTAAGAAAATAAGTGTATTCTGTGAAAACAAACAGGATAAAAAAAATCTAAATGCACTAATTAAAAAAAATATCAATGATGAAGTATTTAACAATATATTTAATGAAACAGAAAAATCAATGATACAAAAAAATAAAATACCTGTTGAATTTGTTGACCAAAGAATATATATAGACGATACCATTGGCGGAATTAAAATGAAAATAATTGAAGCTTATAAAAAGTCATTTTCTTTAGATGAAATCTATTTATATGGTCTGTACAATAAAAATATTAGTTCAGTAAATATTTATCAAGTTCTCACACAAAATGAAAAATTGCCTCTCACCCAAACAAGAATAGAACAATTTTTATTAAATATTAAGAATGAAGATATTGAATTAAATGTACCAAAAAAAGATTTATTTACTTTTGAAGATATTTTAAACTTAAAATTAGAGGATAAAAATATTATTCTCGCAAAAGTTTTAGGAGAAAAATTTTTCTTTTCTGTTGATGAATATCCATTTATAGCTGATCCTTATTTGGTTGAAAACTATGATCCTATTCTTGAAAGATCCAGAAAGGAATTATCAACATTAAATAATAATTTGCTTTTAAGTTCTGGAGAAATTATTGACAATAACATATATTTATGTTTAGCACAAGAAGTATTTGAGTATAATGAAAGAAATAATATGTCAAATGATTATTGTAGTAAAATATATTTTCCTTTTCTCCATAAAAAAAATATTAATTCTTTTGATAGTTTGGAAGAAAATAAACGTATATTATTAGACGATACAAATAATAAAATAGATGAAAATGTTAAAAAGAATTTTGCAAATGTTGACATGTTTTATCAAATATATAAAACAAAAGAGCAAAGTAAATTCTTCACTGAAAATAATAAAAAAATTGGAATAAATAGTTTTAACATAGTTTTAAATCAAATGACAAATGTAAAAATACCAATAGAAAATATATTTAAATTATTGTCATCTTCTCTCGAATATCCCTTAATACAATATAATCCATCAAGTAGAAAAGAAAATATATATCGTTTATATTGCAATGCATTATCAACTGATGGTAGAAAAATACCTTATTTAAATAAAGCAAGTATATTCAAATTAATAAAAAATATTGGTAAAATGAAATCTGTATCAGTTTTTACAAATGTCGTCATATCAAATCAAACTTACAATATGATCTGTGAATTTTATGAAACGGGCAGAATTTGTATATATTCATTACCTGAATTTAATATATTTATTCCTTTTTCTACTGAAAATAAATTTATATATCTTGATAATATTTTAAGAGACACTATTAATCCTTTGATAAATATTTTAATGCCTTTTTTTAAACAAAATGGATTCCCTCTTGAATTATTTGATTCGATAGTAAAAGAAAATGTTGAAATTATAAACATGAATTATCAAACGGAATATACTATAAAGAGCCCAATAAAACTAGAAACATTGGCCGGATGTATATCAAGTGTATTCACGATTGAATTAAATGATTTATCAAAAAAAGGAATTATTATGCGATATAAAAGAGTTTCAAATTACAATAAAATGGATAGCATAGAAGCATTTCTAATTGAAAAACAAAAACAAAATCCGATGTTTACATCGGGAGAATTAATTCAAGAATTAATGAGTAATTTTGAAGATATTGATGAAGAAAGAGCAAAGGATATAATCGCAAAAATGTTAGATGAATTGCAAGTTACTCGCGGAACTAATAGAAGAAGAGCAATAGAAATTAAAGTTAATCCCGGTTTTAAAACAACTATTATTTTGGAAAAAAGTAAAAGTACCATTACCATTGACATGAATGGTATTAATGATGTTTATTATTTGGATGTTATTCCTATTTATATTGATAGTTTGATTCGCATAACGCAAGATAAAAAAAGTACACATTATCCTTTAAAAAATATTAATACTTTATGCAGTTCAACAAGCGAAATAAAAGATATTGTATTTGATGATATTATATCCAGTTCTGAACTTCCAGTTACAGAAAATGAAATTCCAATAATTGAAAATGAAGACGTGATATATCCTGGAGATACTGGTTATGATGATTTTATTGAAGGTGAAAATATGGATGAATTATTAGATATTTTGGGTATTGAAGAAGAAGATGAAGAAGAGATTGGCGGTTCTAATGTCATAATGGGAGGCGCAGAATCTGACGATGAAGATTCTTCAAGAAGTATATCCAGTGAAAAATATACTTCATCTTCAGCAGAGTCATTGTCTTCAAATAAACCTTCGCCAAAGGTTGATGAATTGACAGATCAAATGCAACAAATGTCTTTACCTCAAGAAATACCTTTAGATGATTTAGTTTTTGATGAAGAAACAAAAGAAGAAGAAATTCCTGTTATACAATCACCTATAATTGAAGAAAAAATTAAATCACCAAGCATACCTGATTTGGAGAATATTGAAGTACAAGAACAACCGGAGATTGAAGAAATGGAAATAAAAAAGAAAGAAATTGAAGAACCTGAAGAAGAATTTATTGAGGAACAAGCAATTGAAATTGAACCAAAAACCGATCTTTATCAAGAGGATGAAAATATAATTAAACCACAAACTTTGCCAAAAGTAAAATCTACACCTTTACCTGTACCAGAATTGGAACCAGAATTAGAACCTGAATTAGAAACTGAATATGTAGAAGAACAAGAAGCTGAAGAAGAAAATAAGGTAAGAGATATTACAAATATGAAAATTAAAAAGAAAACTAATTGGGTTCAACAACGTCTTGAAGAAAGAATGCCTCAATTATTTGTGAAATCGAAAGATGATAAAATAGATTTATATTCAAGAATGTGCCCCTCACAAAATAGAAGACAACCTGTTATTTTGTCTCAAGAGGAAAAAGATAAAATTATGAGAGAACATGAAAATGATATTAATCCTGAAGCTGATTTTATTGAATATGGAACAGATGTAAATGATCCTTCAAAGAAAAATTATTTTATGTGTCCTCGTTTTTGGTGTTTACTCACTGATACCATGGTTACAGAAAAAGATATTTTGGAAGGTAAATGTGGACCTAAAGTTGATAATGTTGAAGATGCTATTATACCAAAAAATGTTAAAAAAGTGCCAAAAGACAGATATGTTTATGAATTTTATGGAAAAAATGATAAGCCTCAATATCCTGGATTCCATAAAGAACATATGCCAAATGGACTTTGCATTCCATGCTGTTATAAAACATGGAAAACTCCAGCCCAAAATAAAAGAAGAAATTTATGTCAATCTCAAGATGCAAATGTAAAACAAACGGAAACTGAAGAAATAGTAGAAACAGAATATGGTGAGGAAGAAGAAGAAAAAATAGAAGCTCCAAAACCAGTTGCTGAAAAAAAAAGAGTTGAAAAGGAAGAGGTTAAACAATACATAAAAGGACCAGAAAAATATCCCTTAGAAGAATATCGTTGGGGCTATTTACCAATATCCATTCAAAAATTTTTTAAAGATATAAATGTCGATTGTAATATAGAAAATAATCAAAATGTTGGCGTGAATAAAACCTGTTATTTGAGAATGGGAGTTGAAAATAGTTCTAAACAATCTTTCATAGCATGTATTGCAAATGCTCTATTTTTTATCGAAAGAGATCCTACTACAAAAGAACCAAAAATTAATAAATTTTTTCCTGATTCAACTGAAGATGTGCCTTCCATAAAACAAATGAAAGAAATAATTAGCAATGCAATTACATTGGATACTTTTATAACTTATCAAAATGGCAATCTTCCTGCAATATTTAATGATGAGACTATTGAAATAAATATTGAAGAATATGCAAAAACCAGATTATACCGAAAATTAGCCGGATCAGGTGAAAATAGTGATAATATGAAATTATTAATAAAAAATATAAAATCTTTTGAAAATTTTAAATCTTTTCTTAAAGATGACAATATAATTATTGACTATACTTATTTATGGGATATTATTCGATTACCCAATAAAAACTTATTTGAAAATGGAATAAATTTGGTAATATTGGAATTGCCAAACAATGATATAACAAATAATGTTGAATTTGTTTGCCCTAACAATTATTATTCAACAAATAATTACGATAAAAACAAAAAAACTTTATTTTTAATTAGAAGAGACAACTACTTTGAACCTATGTATTCTTATAGAAATGAAGAAAAAAGAGTTCTTATCACAAAAACATTCTTTGAACAAGATCCAAAATTATCTCCAGCATTAAAAGATTTTTTCAAAAAAGTATTAACTCCAATTATTGAATCTAAATGCAAACCTATGCCCAGTATGCCTAATAAATATTTTTTTAAATCACCTCCATTATTAGATGAATTAATATTGTCTTTAAAAACAAAAAAATACAAAATATTGTCACAAGTTGTTAATTTTCAAAATAAAGTTATTGGTATAGTCGTATTAAATAATAATAATATAAAAGGTTTTATTCCCTGCTATCCTTCATCAATTACAAATATTCCAAAAGAATGTAAAAATGAAGATCCAGATAGCGATAATTGTAAAATAGATGTTGTTTCTTTTACAGATGAATCTATCTGGTCATCTTATAAAGATACACTAAATTTTTTAACGGACTATTATAAATACAAGGATAGTGAAACAGGGAATACATCAGGTAAATGTAAGGACGGAAAAGATCTTTGTAAAGTTGTGGAAGATGAAATAATAGTTGGATTTCTCACACCCACAAACCAATTTGTTCAAATAAATAAGCCTGTACCAGTATCTGAAGTAAATGATAATATTAAAACTATTAATAATAATAATTATTTAATTGCAGATATAGAAACCCAATTATCAACTAAAAAAGATAATAAAAGAAGTGAATTAATTAAACGTATTAAATTGGAAACTAATTTTTACAATACTTTCAGAAATACTATTCGATTATTATTAAATGATTACATGAACACAAGAATAAAGAATAATATTAAAGAAGAATGTAATAAAAAATATGTCTTATATGATGAACAACTAACAAATGTTATAGAACTTTTAAGGGATTTAAGTGATAATTATTTAAATTTTGTGACTTTTGATGATGATATAGATTTACAAGATATGGTTGTAAGTAATTGTTTATCTTTGGATAAGGATACTTGTGGAAATAAAAAATCAATTTGTGTTTATACGGAAAATAATACTTGTGAATTAATTATTCCAAAAAATAATTTAATAACAGGAGAAGATAATGAAATCATATATTTTGGTAAAATGGCAGATGAATTAATCAGATACAATAGAATTAAAAGTTTTATATTTAATCCAACGGAATATATATCATTTGAAAAAATAAATTATGTGTTAAAACCTGAAGAAATTATAATCTTGCAAAGTTTATTAACACAAGAATTTTTTGAAGGACTAGTACCAGCTGAAATAAATAAATATGCAAAATATAATACTTATGATACAACTGAACCAATTATTAGTCAAGAATATGTTAATCAACAAAAAATAGGAGAACAAATAGTAAATAAAGAAATAACATGCAGACAACCTGCTCCACAAATAATAAAATCAATAATGTGGAAACTTTGTTTCCCTGGTAATTATAGAGAAATAGTATATGATTTAGGTGATTATTGTGGGCTATATATGATACAAGATTTAGTAAAACAAATTAAAAATCAAGATTTTTCTATTGAAAAGATAAAAAATGATTTAATAAATGAATATAATTTATTAACTAAGAATAATAGTGATTTAGAAGTACTGCAAAAAATTTTAGATATTCTTTTAGAAGAGGGTAAAGCCGAAGTAAAACAAATAAAACAGAAAAATATTTTGTTAGAAGAATTAATTATACAAGACGAATTTTATGCAACAAATTTAGATTTATGGATATTATTAAATAAATATAAAATTCCGTCTATATTTATATCAAGTAAGGTTATTCCTGAAACTAGATTTAATCATACGGAATTTGTATGTTATACAGCAGAAGATACAACTAAATATGTTTTTATTATGGTGCCAGCTTTAGGTATAAGTAAAATACCTCACTATAAATATATTGTAAGCAATCAAAATGTTGTCGAACTTCCGATTGACATTATGAAAAATGAAGAATGCAAAAATAAAATAAGACAAGCTATTTCTAATTATATTGAAATTAAAGAATATATAAATTTGTATAAAAGAGAATCTAAAGTTGGTTATCAAAAGAAGGTTCCTGGATTAAGAAAGAAACCATATGAATTAATTATAGAAAAAGCTGAAGAAGAACAAGTTCCCGTGGAAATACCTCAAGAATTAAAAACCGAAGAAAATCCAATTGCTGCAGAAGAAATTATTCCTGTTGAAGATAAAGTTGCTTTTATCGATAAGCCTGAAAGTATAAAAAAGAAAAAGAAAACTAAAAAGCTTATTATGGAACTTGCTCAAGATAAACCAAAAGCAACAAGAAAAAGAAATCCAAAAGTTCAACTGCAAATAGTTGAAACCAAATCAAATACTCCTCCAGCAATTGAACAACCATTAAATAAAGAAGAAACTAAAATTGAAAATGTGATTAATGATGCTCAAGAAGATTATTAAATGAATCATAAAAAATAATTTAATACTTTAAATTTATTATCTGCGTAATATGTATGAATATAATAAATTTTAATGATAAATATTTAATACATATAATTAATAAAAATAACTATAAATTCTATGAAAGTTTTTTAGATAAAATAAATATATGTGATCCAAATTTTTTAAGTAAATCATTTGAAGAATTATCATACATGTCTTTAGAGGATAATGATAAATATATAGGATTATTTTTAACAGATAAAACAAATACAAAATTATATAGTACTATCATTATTGATTTAGATTGTGATAAAAATAAAGAAGCAATTATTGACTTCGGATATACTATCGAAGAATCAGTTGAAATAGTTCTATTATGTGCAAATAATAGCATTAGAATACCTGGTTTAACAACGTCATTTGTAAATTTTGTTTTTGATAATTTAATAAAATTATTTAAACCCGAAGTTAAAAATATATTTTTGTATGTTGCAAAAGGAATAAAAAATAATTATTATGCCTTTATGTTTTATAATAAATTGGGGTTTGTTTCTTTATCTGATAATGATCCAAATATTATGATTTATTCTTATAAAGGAGGAAGACGAAAACGTCTAACTCGTAAACATAAAAACAATAAAAAAAAATTAAAATATAATAAGAAAATTTGTAAAAGTAAACGACGTAATAAAATTAAAAAATAATATAAATAATATATATAAATGACGCTTATTGACAAAATAGGTATTGGTAATGTATTAAATTCTATATTAGTAAATGAAAATATTAGACCTGCTATGTTAGTTCAACCGGCAGATTACGATGAAGCAACAGGTAAAGATCCCACAACAAAATCTATTGTTAAAGAAATTAAAACACGTTTTCCTTTATTACAACTAAGTGAAGATTATGAGACATATCAAGGTGTAATTATTTCAAAAAATAATTATAATGGTCAAGATATTTCACTAGAAAGAATGGGTGAAATTTTAGGGTATCCATGTTATCAAGATTTTGATAATATTAATAATGAGAATATTTCTTATGCTATAGATATTATTGTTCAAGAAAAAAATAACAATATACAATTATTTTCTAATATATGTAGTAATGATAAAAATATAGAAAAATTTAAAGATATTGCTAATAAAGCTAATATTGCATTTCATAAAGAAGAATATAATGATATATTGAATGGAACTGAAATAAACAACGTTTATGTTGAAATATATAAAATAGTACCTACACAAGTAATTATAGATAATTTAATAGAAAATGTAACATTAGATCAAGATGAAATTAATAAAATTCATAATATTTTATTAAATTTTGGGTTTAGTGATAAATTGAATAACTTTTTTATAAATAATTTTCAATATGCTAATCCAATTCACAAAGGAATTTTGTTAGATTTATTAATTAAAGAAAAGAATGATATATTATCTCCTTTTTACCCTTTACAACAATATCCCCAACAACAAAAAGAGGTAGATATAATTACTAAAGAATTAGAAAATCACTTAATTTATATTTTAGAAAAAACAAAACTTCCTTTAAATCAAAATGGTAATGGAAAGAAAACAAAAAGAAGAAGAAAATATAAATCAAAGAAAACAATACAAAGAAGAAACAAATAAAAATAATATTTAAAAATTTATATTTGAGTTAATCTTCACACAATAAATGATCTTCGCAATAAATATCTTTATTTTTATGATTTTTATATTTTTTATCAAAATCTGTTGCTATTTTATCAAATAATTTATTAGATGTCACATATGAATATACACATTCATTACAATTTGATATTTTGCATTTATATTTAAAATATCCTTTACCACAACTAATTTTATTCTTTCTCCACTCTGCTGATGCCTCTTCAAAATCAATAGTATATTCCATTTTTATTTATTATAATAGTTGATATAATCATATAATTACTATTATAAATAATATCAATTTTTAAAATAATATAAATATAATTTTATTTATAATTTATTATGAATATATTAATAGTACCTGCGTTATATTATGCTTTCACTGGAGGAGTTTATTTATTTAAGGATATAATACAAAAATATAATTTTGACTACATAAAGAATAAATATAATTATTTTATGGTAGCTGTATCTATTACCAATTTTATGACAACATTTTATGTACATTATAATGAAGATAAATTTTCTACACAATATAATCTTGTATGCAAACCATACGAATCAACTAATTTATTAAAATATGATGCAAATTTATTTTTATATAGCAAAATATTTGAATGGGTTGACACATTTTTTTTAATTGCATATAATAAAAAATTATCAATATTACATTTATTTCATCACGGAAGTACTTTTGTTTTGTGCTACTTAAATATTTATCCAACCATAAATTCGTTATTTGGTGTAAGCATATTAACAAATTCTTTTGTACATATATTTATGTATGCATATTATAATGGTCATTTAAAAATATTCAGAAAATATATAACACAAATACAAATATTACAGCACATAATAGTTTTATATAATTTATATTTTGTATATAGACAATATAATTCCAACATATTATGTGGTATGAGATATTCTGATTTAATTATTACATTTGGATGTTATTTCAGCTATTTGATTTTATTTGCAAATTTTTATATTCAAAATAATTATTTAAAAAATAAATCAATATAAGCAAATAAAATAAATATAAATATATATAAAAATTTATGAATATTGGATTTTGGGATAATCAACTTTGTGAAACTGGAACAACTATTGCTTTATATGATTATGCATTTTATAATCAAACTTTATTAGGTAATAAGTCTTTTATTTTTTATGATAAAAATAATAGAAATAATAAAAATGAAATAATTGAAAAATTTAAAAAATATTTCATAGTTCATGAATCAGATGATTTTAAAGATGTTGATAATTATATATTAAAATATAATATTACACATCTTTATATAATCAAAGCAGGAAAAATAGATAATAGAATAACTAAAGTTGCAAAAAATTGTATTCATTGTGTATTTGATTGCAACAAACCGCATGGAGATATTTTTGCATTAATATCAAAATATATGAAAGGAGACACAAGTAAATTTCCAGTTGTTCCACATATGATAAATCTTCCCTTGACAACAAATAATATGAGAAAAGAATTGAATATACCTGATAATGCCGTAGTATTTGGAGGATATGGCGGTAAAAATTCTTTTAATATCCGTTTTGTTCAAAAAATAATATATAGTGTAGCATATAAAAATCCAAATATATATTTTTTATTTGCAAATTTTAATAAATTTTGTCCTGATTTACCAAATATAATATATTTACCAATGATAATAGATTTAAATAAAAAAGTTGAATTTATCAATACTATAGATGCAATGATTTGGGGTAGAAATATAGGTGAAACATTTGGTATTGCAATAGGAGAATTTTCTTCTATGAATAAACCTGTAATAGCAATGAAAATTGGTGATTTAAATCATTATTATACTTTAGGAGATAAGGGTATTTGGTATAATAATAAAGATGATCTATATGAAATATTAACAACATTTGATCCCAATAAAGAAAGAGATAAAGATTGGAATGCATATAAAGATTATACTCCCGAAAAAGTAATGGAAATATTTAAAAAAGTATTTTTAGATTAATAAGTTTGAATAATATAACATTATATATATTATATTATTATGTGTAATAATATAATTATAGGTAGCGAGTGTATGGGAATTTGGGGTATAAATGTTATTGAGTATTTTATAAAAAAAATATATTCTGATGTTAATATAATTTGGAATAATACTCAAGAATGTGATATCATTGTAAAGTCCTTTTCAAATTCCGAAAAACGCTGGAATAGAAATTATAAAAAATATATTTATTGGAGTGGAGAAATTAGTATACCTGATAAAAGTAAATTTGAAACAAAAAAAATATATATGTTAACAACTATAACAAAAAAAGTTGACAATATTTATACTCCTTATGTTTTATATTCTCCTTATATACACAAACCAAGAAAATATATGAATAATATTAGACCATATTTATTGGCTTATTGTCATTCACATAAAATTAAAGAACGTGAATTATTATTTAATTTATTTGTCGAAAAAACAAGTCATGAAGTATGTCATTCTTATGGAAAATGTTATGGATCTTATAAAAATACCCAACAAAAAAAAATACCTGGTCATTGGAGCAATGAAGAATTAATTGATACTTATTCTCAGTATAAATTTGTAATTGCAATGGAAAATACTATCAAAGATGGATATGTTACAGAAAAAATAATAAACGCATTTTATTCTGGGGCTATACCTATTTATTGGGGATCCTCTAACATAAATGATTTTTTTAATGAAAAAGCATTTATAAATGTAAGTAATTATTCTTCTTTTGAAGATTGTGTAAATTACGTTGTAAATATGAGTGAAGAAGAAATTCAAAAAATGGCAAATGAACCTATTTACAATGAAACAAATGATTTAATAAATTTATGCAACGATGAATATAATGCAACTCATGATAACAAAGTTTTAAATGAATATATCGAAAAATTTAAATCCTTTCTTGAATAAAAAATTATAATATATTTTATTATAATTTTTTATAATATTTTTATAATATTTTTTTATATTTTTTATAATTTTTATGTAATTGATTATTTAAATGATGTATATTATTTATTCAAAAGGATTATAATCGTCATCATTACCCAATTCCTCATTCTTGATATTTGCAATATTTGAAGTAATCTTAAGATTAGTTGTACTGCATATATCTGTCTGGTCTTCAAATTTACCAAATAATTGTTGTTGTATCATTTCTTCCGTATTATCCACTTCATATTTTGTAGTCTCCTTTAATTTATTCATCTGTTCAATATCCAATATCACCTGAAAGCAACTTGTTCCAAAATATCCCTCTTGTCCACACATAACGTTCGCAGATATACCTCTCATAGTATCCAATTCTGCATGTCTTGCCGCCTTTAAAAACATTTCTGGAGTTTCTTCAAATGATGCCTTTGCAATAGGACCAATATTATCACTATTAATTCCATGTCTGAAAATAGATGTCATCTTATTATTTGCAGTCATTCTGTCACATAATAAACTCATGTGATGATAATTTAAATATGTTCCATCAAATTCAATGACATCTGCCAATTCATTATATATTGCTTGACGAGCAGCTTCCACTCCTAATACATTAAATATTTCCGTAATATCATTACTATATGTTCTTGTACCATCAATATAATCTAATCCCAATACTTCCAATAAATTTGTTCCGATAGTATCAAGTACCCAAATATCTTGTTTCTTATATTGACCAGAAATTTCAATCAAGTTATCCTTCACCTTTCTCAAAATAACCTTCTTGATATTTTTTATTCCTCTCAAAACAATATTATTTAAAATGCTGTCTTGGAAATTCTTTAAAATATAAATCTGGTCAGATTGATCTAGTGGATTTACCTTTTTCTTCATATTGCTTTGTTTCATAATATTATTCATTCTTATTCTGAAAATTAATTTATCTGTGTTGTAATCACTATAGATGCAACTTATATCATTTTTGTAAACACTATTTAATGTAAAGTGAATATCATCCATAGTAATATTTTTCTCCAACATTACTTCAGGATCCATCTCCATTCTCAATATCCATTTTGATTTTTCTCCATTGTCTTCCTTTAAACTTATGTTTGCACATTCTTCAACCATATCATTGAATTCTTTGTATAAACTCATCGTTACCTTATCATCTTCAATTAGAGTATTCATATCATCAGGATCAAAACAAATTTGTATTCCCTTAACAACTTCACTCATTTTTGTATGTTCCAACATATACATGATCGAACTTGCTCTATCTTTATCTGTTTCGTGTTCCTTTGGTAAATATATCGTAAGAGAAGGATTTTTCAATTCACTCGACAAAGATAATATTTCTTCAATTCTAGGCACACCACGCGTAACGTTAGATTTGGATGAAACACCTGCAAAATGAAATGTATTCAAAGTCATCTGAGTAGTTGGTTCACCAATACTTTGAGCAGCAATCATTCCAACCATTTCTCCAGGCGCAACTATTGATCTCTTATAATTCATAGTAATTGTCTTTAATAATAATTCCAAAGCCTTATGGTTGAATCTTTTATTTATCAATAAATTTTTGGGTGAAAGATAGTAAAAGTACAATACTCTGAATAAATCTGTTGGAGGAGCATAGAAGATTCCTTCCAATTTCTTGTAATATTCTTCAATCAATTCATATGCTTCAAGTAAAGTTAAATCAACAAGAGAATTCGAATTTATACTTTGTTGTCCTGATATATTTTCAATAATTGCTGAAAATGCAACAGGAACTCTTACTATTTTATCACTCTTGTAATTGTAAATATTCTTAATAATTTTATTCTTTTGTTCAAGCATATAATTTGTGTAAAATAAACTTTTTTCTTTAAACTTATCCTTCTGTTTATTATGACGAGTGTATGCACTCTTAATAAACATTCCAGAAAGACTTTTTGATTTCATATTTTCTTCAGGAAGATTGAAATGAGAATATATTTCTTCGATACTCATATTTACTATCGGCAAATCTTGATTTTCCACCTTTATAGGATCTATCGAATCATCTCCATAAGAGAATTGAATAATTTTATTCTTATTTGTTCTAATTGTCATATCATAATTTATCATCAAATCTTCCAAACCTTTAATCAATCTTCTTTGAATATAACCAGTAGTCGAAGTCTTAACTGCAGTATCAATCAAACCAATACGACCACCCATAGCATGGAAGAATAATTCTTGGGGCGAAAGACCATTAATATATGAACTTTCTACAAATCCTCTTGCAAGTGGCGAGTCGTCGTATTTAGAATAATGTGGTAATGTTCTATGTTCAAATCCATAAGGAATTCTCTTACCATCCACATTCTGTTGACCTAAACAAGAAATCATCTGCGAAATATTTAAATCACTGCCCTTTGATCCCGCATTTACCATGATAACGAATCTGTTATCTTTGCTTAAATTTTTCAAACCTATTTTGCCTGCTTCTGAAGTTGCTTGATTCAATATATTATTCACCTTAGTTTCAAATTCCTCATTGTTTGTTTTACCACTATTATTCTCAAAAATACCTATTTGAGTTTGATCTATCAATGATTTCACCTCATTCTTTTTCTTACTAATTACATCTACGATTTGTTGATTTGTTTTATTATCTGAAATCAAATCACTTATTCCAACACTGAATGCACTGCTCTTCATATATTCTGTAATAATGTTTTGCAAATCATCGACGAAATTTGAGCATGCCATATTTCCAAAATCATTGCATACTCTACTAATTAACCCCTTTGTTCCCGCATCTAGTGCGCCCTTATCTAATTGACCTCTAATATATTTCCCATCCACTATTTCTATCATATTATTTGAAGTGTGTTTATCTTCCTTTTCATCATCAAATTGTTTATTCTTTATCTTCAGAGTCAAAGGAGGCAATATTTGACTCAATAATTGAAAGTTCGATATCGTCGGCTTTGAACTATGAAATATCGTATTATCCACTCGATTAAATTTCATCATCAAATCCATCGCCTCTTGTTTTGTAAAATTTATATTTTCTCTTGTAAATCTATAGCATCCAAGCATTGAATCTTGATAAATACCAATAATTGGCTTATTATTACCTGGACTAATTATTTGATATGGAACCGCCGCCAAATTTTTCAATTCCGCGTCAGATTCCACATCTTGTGGCATGTGTAAATTCATTTCCATGAAATCCCTAAGGTTTCCCAGAGGGCCAGACTATATCTTATGCCTCATCAAGTCGGTTAAACTATCATATGAGACCCACAAACGTTTAGTCGTTGAACCTTCCCCATACTCTAACCATAACGAGGTTAGGGGCTTGGCTGCAGATTGCCCAATCCTTTACATTATTACCATTGGGTTCGGAAATTAACCGAGTTCCTCACAAACGTTTCCAGATGTGAGTGGTAGTAAAGGCTCTAAGGTGGTTTCCTGCAATTTGGATGTGTTGCAAATATACCTTTAAGTAAATTTACTAGGGAGTAACACGCTTTTCACGCTCCCTGTTGAGGACAAAATGTAATTTACATATGTCTATCCCCGTCAAAATCAGCATTGTAAGGCTTTGTCTGCCTTTCCTTACCATTTCTGGTAAGGGTGGAATACACCTTGTGCCTCATCAGGTTAGTTAGACCATCATTTGAGACCCGTCGTCATCTACTCTCTGAACCTTTCCCATACTCTTACCATAACGAGGTTAGGGACTTGGCTGCCGATTATCCAATCCTTCACTTTTTTACCATTGTATACGACTATTAATCGTGTTCCTCATAATTGTTTCCATATATGAGTGGTAGTGAAGGCTCTAAGGAACTTCCGGTCAATTTGGCGACGTTGCAAATAAATTAATAAATTCTAGAGGCAAATCTATATTTTTTTCTTTATGATATTCAACTAATTTTTTATAATGTTGTTCAATTTGGGATATAATTATTTTATTATTTTTTGATAAATTTTCTTTAACAGATAAGGGCATTGTGTTTCTCCAATTAAAAGCAACTAATTGTTCTTTTTCATTTTCCAAATTAAAATGTGATAAAGGTATTACATGATCTATATGCCATTCATTACCTCTATTATCAAGATTGTATTCAGTATTATTATAAAACAACCAATTTAAATAATCAGGTATATTGCAACCTAAATATTCAATAGTATGCTTTGTTTTACTATTTAAAGCACTAATGATCCTTGATCGAATTACTCTCTTTAGCTTATCTATAGGTTCATCTCTTTCACAATCTTTACATTTTAATCTATTATATCTAAAACAGGATTTGTGTTTAATAATATCACAATAATTACACTTTTTATTATCTATTCCTATTTCCTGTTCCTTTTTTATTTTATTGGCTAATATTTTTTTTTGTTTAAACTCCATTGCTTTTTTTATCATAATGTTTCGATGACTTTCATCTTTTTCATATTTATTTCTTCTTTTAATATTATTGCAATCGATACAGATTTTTCTATTTTTAATAAATAAAGTCATTTTTTTATCAACATTACAAATATTACAATTTTGTTCCAATAAATCATTTTTTTCTAATGCCTTATATTTTTCTCTACTTCTGTTATTTCTACATTCCTTACATATATTACGTTTAGGAATGAATAATATTTCTAATTTAATTATACCACATCTTGAACAAGTTTTCTCTAAAGGTTTAGTATCTGACACTTCCATATTATATACAATATAATTTTATTTATATTATTTTGCCTCAATTATTAATTTACTCACTATGGGGTTACACGCTTTTAACGCCCCATGTTACCGACACAAAGTCTATCGGCAACGTTCATTCTGAACGTATCTCCTTTTTTCATAATTCTGGCAATATGCGCCATCATACTCATTCTGTGAAGAGTAGGCTGTCTGTTAAACAAAACCACATCTCCATCCATCATGTGTCGATGCACTATATCACCATCTTCTAATATAATCGATTTTCTGTCCATATATCGCAAAGTAATGGACTCTCCATTCTTCTTTTCCAAAATCTTTGCTCCAGGATATTCTTCAGGACCATTCTGAACTAGTTTTGTCAAAAATGCACGATTTACTTTATTCACCTTCACAGGCTTTGTAATATTCTTTGCAATTTTCATGGGAATACCTAATTCTCGAATGGAAATATTTGGATCCGCCGTAATAACCGAACGAGCACTAAAATCAACACGCTTGGCCATGAGATTACCTCTCATTCTGCCACCCTTACCATTCAATCTATCCTTTATTGATTTCAATGCTCTTCCTGATCTTTGCGCAACTGGATTTGCTCCTGGAATCTTGTTATCCACTTGACAACCAATGTAATATTGCAACACTGTTCGCCAATCATTAATAACATTTGCAGGAGCATTATTTTGAATCTTTTCCAATAAAGTCTTATTTGTCTTGATAATATTTACTAAAATATGACTCAAATCATCTTCAGAACGCTGCTGCGCATCATGCTTTACTGAAGGTCTCACTGCCGGAGGAGGAACAAGAAGAACTTGACAGATCATCCAATCAGGACGAGACCAAATTGGACTGAATCCCATAAATGTCACGTCTTCATCAGAAATTCTCTTGAAAATCTTCAACACTATTTCAGGAGTCAATGCCAACACTATGTTTTCCGCATTTTCATCTTCACTTGTACTATTTTTCCACTCTGCAAATAAAGATGCAATACCTTCCTTTGTAAATTTATATGGCTTAATACAACCGCATCCATCTTCTGTATCTTCACCACATCTTTTAACTACTTTACATAAATCAAATACATATTTCCATCTTTGCTGAGATTGCATATTCAAAGCTTGTTTATATTTTTCTTTACTGATCAAAAGCTTACTGCATTTAATGCAAACACATCTCAATATTTTTTGTATAGTTGATAAATATTGAATATAAAATACTGGCGCAGCTAATTCAATGTGGCCGTGATATCCAGGTGTTTGCATATAATCCAACCCATCAGTAGGACAAATTAAACCTGCCTCAAGAACGCCCATTCTTGGATCAAATAAACCATTTATAACAGGTTTATTATTAATATAAGTATCTCGACTAGTGATTTCAGCGACTGAACCCTTACGAATTTCTTCAGGAGAGAGTAAGCCGAACTGAATTCCAATAATCTTAGAACTTATTTGATTCTTCATTATACTTGAACTTTTAGACATTAATATATATTTAACACATATTATTTATGTTGTTTTAATATCAATTTTATTTTATAATAAAATTGATTATTATTTAAAAGATAGTTTATATATTAAATATAATATGCCAAAGGATACTCAACCAAAAATGCCAAAGACAGAACAAATTAAGAACTTAAAAACTATTAAGAAAGACACTAAAAATAAAAAAAATCTGGTTAATGATTCATCAAGTGATTCTTCCAATCATTCCAGCGATGAAGAAGATAATGAAATGGATGTTCAGGAATACAGAAAATTATTAAGTGACTTGTTTCCGTCTAAATATATCAATAAAAAAGTAAAGGCTGGAGAAGATTTAAAAAAGACTATTAAAAAAGATTTAATAAAAAATTCAAATAAAAAAAGTAATAAATCATCTCCAAAAAATAAATCTAAGAAAAATAAAAAAGAGGATAGTTCAGTTGATGAAGATTCTTCATCAAATATTTCTGAAGAAGAAAATGAAAGCAGTGAATATGAAACCATGGAATCAGAGGAAGAAAATAGTGAAGAAGAAAATGAGAAAGAAATCAAAGATATTGCAAAAAAAATCAGTAAACATTTTTATGTAATTACAAGTAAAATCGATGCAGAAGATGATGAAGAAGAAGATGAAGACGAAGACGAAGATTATAATAGCGAAGATTACGATTCTAATGGAGAATATATTTATAGTGACACTGAAGATGAAGATGTTCCTGTAAGTTCATCTGAAAGTGAAGATGAAAGTGAAAATAATATTATTACTAGAAGCAAAAATAAAAATAATAAAACAAAAAATAATACTCCTACTAATTCACCAAAAAATAAAATTAAAGACGCAAAAATTGCTCCAAATGAAAACGAAGAAAAATGCGAAACAGAATTGATTGATATTCTAAAAAATCTTCTTGAAAAAAGCGGTAATAATGAAATTATTCAGAATTGTTTGGATATTTGTGAAGAAAATAAAATAAAATCACAAAAGAAAACGGAAAGAAAAATACAAAAAACAAAGGATAAACATGGTAGAATATTCAAAAAAATGTTAAAAGATAAAAACATCATGAATGATTTTGACTTTTTCAAAAATCTTGAACCAGAAAATCAAAGAAAAATTATTAAAGAATTAAGAGAAATAAATAAGGTTGTGCGTATCGAAAAGCCATATCGTTTAACTTTATTGGAAGCACCAATTCCAGTGAATTTTAAAGGTGCCGCTATGAAGAAAATCACTTCTTTAAAACATATGGACCCAGGATCAGGCGAGTATTACAAAATGAAAAATTGGCTAGATACTTTCATGCGAATTCCTTTCGGTAAATATGAAAAACTTCCAATTGATTATAGTGATGGTGTTGATAAGTGTCATGAATTTATGGAAAATGCTTTAAAAACTCTCGATAGCGCAATTTATGGATTAAATGATGCAAAAATACAAATCATGCAAATGCTTGGTCAATTGATAACAAATCCTTCTGCCATGGGTACCGCCATTGCATTACATGGTCCAATGGGAACAGGTAAAACAACTTTAGTGAAGGAAGGAATAAGTAAAATATTAAATCGTCCATTTGCATTTATTGCTTTGGGCGGCGCAACAGACAGCAGTTTCTTGGAAGGTCATTCTTATACTTATGAAGGAAGTATTTGGGGTAAAATAGTGCAAATCTTGATTGATAGTAAATGCATGAATCCAGTAATATATTTCGATGAGTTGGATAAGATTAGTGATACTCCAAAAGGTGAAGAAATTACTGGAATATTGACGCATTTAACAGATACTTCACAAAATAGTCAATTTCATGATAAATATTTTTCAGAAATAGATTTCGATTTGAGTAAATGTTTATTCATTTTCAGTTACAATGATGTAAATAAAGTGAATCCAATTTTAAGAGACAGAATGTACAAGATTCAAACAAAGGGTTACGACAAAAAACAAAAGACCATTATTTCCAATCAATACATTCTTCCAAAAATTATGGAACAAGTAAAGTTCGAAGAAGGTCAAATAATTATTCCACAAGAAACTATTCATCACATCATTGATAATTTTTGTGAAAAGGAAGATGGTGTGAGAAATTTAAAGAGATGTTTGGAAATCATTTACACAAAATTAAATTTATATCGTTTAATGAAACCTGGTTCAAATTTATTCGAACAAGATATGTCTATGGAAGTTACATTCCCATTCAATGTAACAAAACAAATAGTTGATAAACTTATCAAAAAAGAATCAGATGGTCTTGAGACCTGGAAAAATATGTTTATTTAATATTCAATATAATTATAATTAATTTATGAGATATTTCTTTGTAGGAGATTTTCCTACATAAATCCTACATAAAAAATCTCTATTATTTTTTATTGTTATTGTAATGTAATATAATAACAATTTATATATGCAATAAAATATATTTAGCTAGAAAAAGAGATTTTCCTACATAAATCCTACATAAAAAATCTCCATTATTTCTCAATAACAACTTCTTTTGAAAGATTTTTTATTATTTTATTGATATTATCTTCTTGCTCTTCCTTTGTTGTACCTGACATGGAAGCAGAAATCAATGCCAAATACTCATCATTATCAGGATGATTATATTTTGAAAAATTTGGATGATTCTGCAACCATAAGGGAATTTGTTTAATATTTTTGTTAGATATTTCCTTTATCGCTTGTTTTATTTTCAGTTTTTCTTCATTTTCTTTTTCCCAAGCATTATTGTCTTTTATGTAAAGCGTCTCTCTTTTCAAATCACTGCAATGTATTGGTCTTTTATGGACGTCTAAATTTTTTAGTTCTTTAATAATTATGTTTGAAATTCCACTAACATATCCTTCTTTAGCTGTATTTTCCAAATCATTTAGTTGCAATTGAATAGTATTCATAAAATCCGTTAAATTCAATGCATCCTTACATGTCTCATTCAGAAATAAATTTAAATTAAATGTTTTGTTTTTATTTGTTATATTTGTTATGCTTTTCTCCTTTGATATTTCTATTAATGATTTATGCAATTCTTGGTTTTGTTGTAATAGCTGTATAATTAAATCATCTTTATCATTTTTTACTTCAATAGGTATACATTTTTTATTATGACGCCATAATCCAGTTCTATTAATGTATTCTTTTTGACAATTATCGCATTTATATTTCTTTTCTTTTGCGATATTAATGTTGCTAAACGTTGCCGAATTGTTGCTTATATGTTTTTTCGTCTGAAGATGTCTTGAATAATCAGATTTATTACATGAATAAAAGTCACAAATATTGCAAATATACTCTATTGCGTTTTTTTGCGTTTTTTTTGTTGCCATTCTCGTATTATTATAGCAACATAAAAAAACCTTAAATTATTTTACAATTAATTAATTATTTTTATCGTTTATTGTTTGAATTTATTATTTCTGTATTTTTCACCATTTTGGTAAGATGCATGAAAAAAATGAATACTTTTCAGAAAATATTTTGGGTTTTCTATAATGGACATTTTAAAAATGTCCAAAATTAAATTTCTGAAAATACTTTTGGAAAAAAGTTGTTACTGAAAATTATTTAAAATAAATAAATAATTATTTTAGACGTATTATGCATTAGAATATATTAACCTGATATTTTGTAAAATATAATAAATGCGTTTTTTTCGGTTGCCATTTGTTGCGTAAGTGTTGCGTAATTATTTATCTAGGATATAATTATTAATGCAAAGATTATAAGATAAGCAAATAAGCAGTATCTTCATATTTATTTATGTAATGCGTTTTTTTGCGATATATTGTTGCTATCTCGCGCAACACAAAAAACGCATAATTTTTAAATACAATAATTTAATTAAAATAGTATCGTTTATTGATTAAAATTATTATTTTTGCAATTCTGATGATTTTGCTCTGATGTGTAAAAAAATGGAGTATTTTTCAGAAAATGTTTTAGGTTTTCTATTCTAGACATTTTAAAAATGTCCAAAATTGAATTTCCGAAAATACTTTTGGAAAAAAGTTGTTACTGAAAATAATGCAAATTAAATAAATATAATTTTAAGACGATATTTGCTTTAAAATATATTTAAAGCATATTTTACATAAAATTCTCTAGCTGCGTTTTTTTCGTTGTTATTTGTTGTTAAAACGTTGTTTTTACATTAATTCGTCTAAATAAAAATATTATAATTATATATTTATAGGCATAAATCATGATAAATATATAAATAAAACTAAAATACGTTTTTTGCGTTTTTTTTCGTTGTCGTGTTTGACAACAAAATTTACTGAAATGGGTTTTTTTAGGTTGCTAAAAACCCAATAAATTAGCAACTATTAAAACCCAAGTTTATTATTTTCTACATAAAGGACAACATCCATTACCTTTTATTTTAGAGTCATTATATTTATTCCATATATTTTCCAATTCATATTGTTCAATACTATATAATAATTTATTATTTTCAAATTCCAAAAATAAATCAGTATTCATCCATTCTGGTCTATCATTCATTGAATTATTTCTAATTAATAATAATTGTTCATAACTATTTTTTTCCAAATCAAAATATTTTTTTTCATAATCCCAATATTCTTCAAGTTTTATTGTATAATCATCATCGTTATCATCAAAAGGCCAGTTCGGTGACTCAATATTTTTCCAATGTTTATGTGGTTTTTTTTCTTTTGAAGTGCCAAAATAAATAGTTTTTATGCAATTTATGCAAAATTTATGAGAACAATAACCTAATTTCCATAATTTACCATTTTCCATACAAACGGGACATTCATCATTAAAATTTTTTGAAGCTCCAAAAATGTCACACGTATCACAAATAGGGATACCTTCAACAAATGTAATCATACATTCAACTTTAGGTTCTTCACACATATAACAATCAATTAAATTATTCATATTATTAATTTGTATATGCAATTTTATATATAATTAAAATCAATTTTTTATTAAAAAATTGATATAAATATTGTGCAATATTGAATAATCATATATAATAAGATGACCGAATTCATAGTTGATAAATTACCAAATCCTTCATTAGCCTTAAGTAATTGCGTTTATTTAAAAACATTAGAATCACATTATGTTTTATTAAATGGCAATACTGGAAGAAATAAATATATATTTAAAGCAATTAGTGACCCATCTATAAAAGAAGACAGAATTTGTTTAAATTTATTTCAAAGACAGCTCTTAAAAGTTGAAATAGCAAATACTATAACAAAAATAAACATAAATTATAATAATAATTCATCTTCATATAATCTCTCATCCGTTACATTTATAGTTAAAAACATTAAAACACAAACAAAAATTATATATGATTTAACAGAAGATAAAATTAATAATATTATCAAGTCATTAATAGGACTGCCAATTAATAATGATTTATATCTATCTATCGAACAAAATAATCTAAGTATTTTACCAGTTAATTTTCCGGAAAGTGACAATAATAAAATTATTACGGCTGATACTGAAATAAAATTCATAACATTTGACAAAAATATATTAATTGATGATGCAAATATTGATACTTCATCACAATTATTTAATGGCAATTTTAATTTCATAGATATGGGAATAGGAGGTTTAGATAAACAATTTGAAATTATGTTCAGACGTACATTTTCGTCAAGATTATTGTCGGATAAAATATTAAAAAACTTGGGAATAAATCATGTAAGAGGAATAATGTTATATGGACCTCCAGGTTGTGGTAAAACATTAATTGCACGCCAAATAGGAAAAATATTAAACTGCGAAAATCCAAAAATAGTCAATGGACCAAGTTTATTGTCATCATATATTGGTAAATCGGAAGAAAATGTGAGAAACTTATTTGCAGATGCGATTGCAGATAAATCGTCAAAGAAACTTTATTTAATAATATTGGATGAATTTGATGCTTTAGCCAGAAAAAGAGGAGAATCTGGACCAGATGCATCAATAATGGATAAAATAGTTAATCAATTTCTCACTATGATTGATGGCCCAGAAAGTTTGAACAATATATTGTTGATAGCAATGACAAATAGATTGGATATGATTGATGAAGCCTTATTAAGACCAGGTAGATTTGAAGTTCAAATAGAAATAACTTTACCTGATGAAAAAGGGCGAACAGATATTTTAACGATTCATACAAATAAAATGAAAAACGCAGGTTATTTAAATGATAATGTTGACTTAACTGAATTAGCAAAACTAACTAAAAATTTTACTGGTGCAGAAATAGAATCAGTTATTAAAAATGCGGTTTCGTATAGTATATCAAAAGAATTAGATCCAAACAATTTATCAAATGCTAAAAACATAAATCCAGTAATTTCACAAACAGAATTCATAAAATCAATAAATGAAATTAAACCACAATTTGGATCGGTGTCAAAGGATATTGAAATATTAACATCAATGCCATTTGAACTATATTCAAATGTTTATGAAAAAATATATGAGGAATCATTAAATTATATAAATTCTTTAAAAACAGGAAATTTATTATCAATATTAATTCAAGGAGACTTATATATTGGCAAAACAACATTAGCATGTCAAATTGCTAAAAAATCTGGATTTAATAGCATAAAGTTTGTAAATTCGCAAGTGTTGTTAAATAGCACAAATAAAGAAAATGCAATAAATGAAATAATAAATAATGGAATGCGTTCAGATACATTTCTTCTGATATTAGATAGCGTTGAAAAATTAATAGAATATTCTCCACTTGGAGTATATTATAATAACAAGGTTTTACAGATTATATATACTATTCTCAGTAAAATTATTGATCCATCAAAAAAAATGGTTATAATACTTACCAGTTCAAAACCAGAATTAATGAATTCTTTGGGTATAAATAAAGATTGCACTATTGTAAATAGTATTTATGATCAAATAATTTCAAATAATATTAAGGTTTCAAAATACTTTAAAGATAAAAAATTTAATTGTTAATATATATATATAAATTATAAATAATGTGGTGTCTGTTTCTTAATTTTGAAAAAAATAATAGCTAATTATTTTTTTCATAATAATATAATGGTATTTAATACTCAGAATATGGAACATTATTTCCTCCGCGATCTCTCAAATAATTGTATTGTGGAACAGTCATGCAAGCGCATCCCATACTATTTGAATAAGTATTTGGGCAACATTCAGGTTTGAATGGAGTTGTTTCAAACATATTTAACTCGCCTTCAGGTAAAGGAACAGGTTGTGGTTTTCTATTCCAAATTTCCTCAACTCCCTTATCTGGTTTCTTTCCCTTGGAGAAAGTCAATGTTGGATTGGACCAATGAGATGTGTTAGGAACACTATAATCGTTTAATTTATAGGGGGCATATTCGGGACCATATGCGGAATTATTCGCTTTAAATCCTTCTTTAATTTGAAAAAAGGCATTGCCCAAACTGGTATTGCAACAAGAACACATAAGATGACCAAACAATACCCAAAAGACAATGACGCATAAAATAACTATCCATAATCGTATTCTGTACGAACCAATAACTATTTCCATTTATATACATATTTCACAGATAATAATTTTTATTTATTCAAATAAATCAATTATTGAATTATAATCGCCCTGAACAATATTATCAACAATAAATTTCGATGAATTAGTCAATAAATTAAATAATTTTTTATCTTTTTCTTTACTAAATATATTTTTGTTTTGCTCTAAATTTTCCTTTTCAATTTCAACTATTCCATAAACAATACTTCCGTCTTCCAAAGTATCGCCTATTTGAATGTCCTTCATTTGTTTTATACTTCCGTTAAATAATTTAAATAAAGTATCTTCATCAAAACCTTTATCTAAATATTTGTGTATATTTTCCTTTGTATCCACTTTTTTCAATATATTCTCCAATTTATCGTCAAATACTTCATCCCAATCACTAAATACTATATTATTTATGGTAATGATTTTGCTACTTGTATTTAAACAATACAAATATGGCTCTACATAATAATTCAATAAAATAGCTTCAGGATGATCTCTCGTTAAAATCCATTTACCTTTATAATATACATAATGACTTTCACTAACAATAATATTATGTAAATAAAACATTTTCAAATCCCTTGAATCAACTTTCATGGTTGCAGTCACAATATCATTATTCTTCAATATATCTCCCGGTTTTATGTTATGAATATGTTTATATGACCCGTCTTTCATTCCGATCAACGTGTATTTATCAAAACAACGTAATTGTGGAATGGCTGAGGTCTGAACATGAAGTACATCTGTCATAAAAATAGTTATAACCGCCAAAGGAATAGAAATGGCTAAAAACATAACAGTCATCGTCATGGCCATGGGATAAGTGAAAGGCAATACCCATAAACCAACTATCAATACAACCAAAACCAACAATATATCAACAATAAATTCAACTATAGCTCCTAAAACAGATTGTAAGGTGTAATATGTTCCTAATAAAGTGTATAACCCGGCAGTCATGACACCTTGTGTTTTTCCTAAACTATCTATTAACGCGATAAACATTCTTTGTATGGGTACTATAATGTTAAGTGTTCTAGACATGATATCCTGCACGATAACTTGTATTTTATCTCGAAAGTAGCCCATAAAATTTCTTGTATTATTGACACCTTCCTTTATTTCGTCAAATACTTTTGTTAAAGAAGAAATTAAAAAATTAAATGGCTGGACAAAATAGCCAGTAATATTCGTTAAAATATTTTGCACGCAATAATTGAAATTTTCTCCGGTGTACTGAAAAGAAGTTTTATCATCAGGTTTATTAATAAATCCAGCAAAAGGAATGACTTGAGGTTTGCATCGTTGATTTATCCAATCGTCTTTAATTTCACTGGAAGTCTGCATAATAATGCAATAAGAATGAACAAGAAACACAAAAATAGTCATAATAATGAAAAAAATAATGGAAGTACCATACATATCAAAATAACTTAATTTATCATATAATTTGTGAATAGTTTTTTCTAAATTAGCATTATCCATATTAATATATTATTGGGCTATTTAAAAATATAAATTAAATAATTTATATTTTTGTTAAATTAACAACAATTGCCAAACTTACTTGTATTAATTGGAATATTATCTTTTAAATTTAAATTGGGATAAGCTGGTTTTCCGTTTACACGTTTTTTCATTTTATTTTTAATTTGTGAACACATCGTTAAAAAAGCCTTTTCAACACCGGTAGATATCTTGGCTGAAGTCTCAACAAATTCAATGTTCAATGATTCTGCAAATTCTTTACCCTGTTCAAAAGTAATTTCCCTTTTCATTGATAGATCATTTTTATTACCAACCAATAATATGTCAACATTTTCACTTCCATAACGATCTATTTCATGTAACCATTGTTTTACATTTACAAATGATTCTTGATTTGTAATATCATATACTACGATAATACCATGAGCACCTCGATAGTAACTTGATGTAATAGTTCTAAATCTTTCTTGACCTGCAGTATCCCATATTTGTAATTTAATAATTTTATTGTCAAGCTCTACAGTTTTAATTTTAAAATCAACGCCAATGGTAGATATATGGCTTTCTGTATAAGTATCATCGGCAAATCTCAATAAAAGACAAGATTTACCAACACCGGAATCTCCAATCAATAAAACTTTAAATAAATAATCATATTCGGTTAAAGGGTTCATAATATATTTATATAATTATTTGTTTTTAAATACTTTTTTTCTATGACTTTTATGTTTTCTTCTTTTATTCTTTTTCGTGCGTTTTTTCGTTTTTCTTTTTCGATTTTTTTTGCTGCGGCCTCCAGTCTTATATTTATTGCAAATATTTATGATTAAATTTTCATCAATATCAAATGTTTTTTCGTATATTAATTTTATTTGTTCGATTAAATCGTCACAATTTAATGATTCCCATTCGGATATATAGTCTTCTATTTCTTTCTGAATTAATTCTTCGTCAAATAAAGGACTTTTTAATACTTTACTGCAAACGGGACATTTTAATTTGGATTTTTTATTGACTTCCGCCAGTTGATCAAAACATTCTTTATGGAATGTATGCCCACATGGTGTGTTATATCTTGTATCTGGAGTAATATTTTCATAACAAATAGGGCATAATTCTTGTTGTGTATCCTCCATAAAATATAATAATATTATAAATTATAATAAAATATAATAAATAAAAAAGTATTTATGTTATATTTTAAATATCTACTTATAAAACAAATTACAAAATAATTAAAGTGATTTACATAAATTAAATAATTTTATATATTCTTCATTATAGTATGCATCTGGATTAATATTATTTATAATTCTTTGCATTTCCAATAATAATTCGTTACCAATAACAGCTCCTCTTCTATAAGACGTAACATTTACGGGTAATCTTTGTTCTTCTTGAATCGTAGTAGCTTCAGATTCAACTATAGAATCTTCAATCAAGGATTGATTGTCTTCTTCAATATTTTCTTCAATAATTGTGGTTTCTTCGTTATTTTGAACTATTTCTTCTATAACTTGTACTATAGAAGATTCCTCAATAATATTTTCAACTTCTTGATTTACGGCAACTGGAGTAATTGGTATATCTTCCTCCTCAGGCATTTCCAAAGATAAATTTACAAATTCAGGTACTAGTTCAACTATTTCTTGTTGTTGTTGTTGCTCTTCTGGTTCTTCCTCAAATTCTTGTTCAATATCACTATCATTTGCATTTGCTATCTCACTAATATTTTCTTCTTGTGGCGCAATCAAACTCTTAAAATAATTCCAAATTTCATTTGCCTTTTGTTTCTTTATAAATCTAATTAATCTCGTTAAATTAATGGGTAAATCTTCGCCATTAAACTGAGTTTTATTTTCTTGTATTCCAATACAGATATCTTGAGGATTATCATTGCATGATACTGGTTCATAACCTAATTCGGCTCTTACGTGATATACTTCATTTAATGTTTCTCCATTTGCTCTGGCAGATGAAATTTTCAAGTCAGGTAAAGGAATCTTACCGATAAACTGATTATTACGCATAAGCGATACCTTGCATAAAAATTCAAAGTCTCTTTCATTAAAATAAGCCTTATCATATTCGCACATAATATTTTCAGCAGTTGGCATAACAGGATTTTCAATATTAAAATAATTATTATCAATTCTCATACCGGCAGTAACTTTTAAATCTCCAATATGTTCAAATCCGTTGAGATTTTTCGTTACGCGTTTTGGTTCCTTATTATATCCTGCTCCACTACGATGAATTTCCACTTGTTCGCCATTAATATCACAAATAAATCTATATATACCCTTATTATTTTTATAATGTTGAATAGTAGTTTCACTTTTACCGCAATAATAAGAATTATTATTTTCCCCAAAGTAATTATACATAGACAATTTCTTCAATTCATTTGGATTTTGAAAATGAGAGTATATAATATCTGCATCAAAATGACCGAATATTACTCCTTGTAAATTTAATGGATTCATGATTATTTGTTGTCTTTTTAAATCTGCTTGACTTTTGAAATTGTTTGCGATAGTTTCTTCGAGCGTTTCGTTATATTCAAACTTAATCGTTGTTCCTTGATAATTATCGTCAACTTTCATATTTTCTCTTTCTCTTTGGTATTCTATAATTTCCTCCTGATTCATAGATTCAATCTTGATCATATTTGTATAAATTCCGCTGTCAAATATATCTTTCCAAGGAATAGTAACAACAAGATATCTTCCTCCAGCTTGTCTTGTGTATAACTTTACAAGAGTTCTTCCGCTCAAAATTAAAAGAGATACCTTACCAATACCGGATACACCAATAGATTTATCGTTTGAATGATTTGATCTATTCATGGCAAACATATCTTTGCATTTTTCAACATTCATTCCAAAACCATTTTCAATAAAATATATGTGTGTTTGCGTAATTTTAATTAAAATATTCTTAGATTTGGCATCAATTAAATTAGCCAATAATTCCGAAAAACTTTTATCGAAAGTAAATCCCTTTCTGTATAAATTTCTTAAAAATCCTGATTCATCAATGCAACCGCCAAGTTCATTGATTTGCGATTCTTCCATGTTAAGAGTTTGAGTTTCAGTTTGCATTTTCAGTTAGCGATAGTCTTTGGTTATTAATTAATAGTAAATTAATAGTAGTAATCTAGTACTAAAAGCATTTCAATTTTTTTAATAAAAAAATTAATAATAATTATTTTATACAAATTTATATTTTATATTTTATATTAATTTTCTTCAGGTTCATAGATTCCTTTATATTTATTATATACCATTCTATTAGCTGCATTAGGTAATGTTCCAGTATTAACAGAATTTATAGGAGTTCTATAAATAGGATAATTTTGTTGTATTTTTTCAACGAGAATCTTAGGTGTTTCAACATAAATTACATTTTGTTTTTTAATTTTATCTTCTAGCTCAGTTATTCTTTCTGTTAATAATTTATTTTGTATCAAAATGTTTTTATTGTCGTTTATTGCGTCAATATATGCAGTTTGTATATTATTTATTTTTAAATTCATATTTTTAATTTCCTCTATTTGATTATTATTTATATTTTTATAAATATCGATTTGTGTTTGTATTTCTATTATATTTTGCGGATTAATTGACATCTTATTAATAGATTTTTTAATATTTTGAACTATGTCAAATAACATATCTATTTTTTCTTTACGACAAGCACAATTTCCCGGTTGCGTTTTACAATGTGTTTCTATTATATATTTAAGTAAGTCAATTATATATTGAGGTATTTGAGTATTATCAACTATTAGTAATTTATCTCGAGTAGGCTCAGGTTGTCTGTCCGAATAATGTGATTGTCCTTCTTTTATATATACATTTCCAATATTATCAATTTTGAAATCATATGTATAATTGTTCCCCCAACATGAACCAGCCGATGATTGAAAATCGGTAGCATATAATAATTGAGATATAATGTATTCAGTCATTTTATTATTTTTATATATCGTAAAAATAATAATAAATTAATAATCAATTTTTTAATTATTCAAAATATCATCTTCCCAATCCCAAAATATTTGACTTCCTATTCCTATTCTTCTATTATCTGTAATCAAACAAGAAAACCAATCTAATTTTTTATCTGTGATTTTTACTGCCTTTTCATATTCTTTGACTTTCAAAAATTTTTTTTCAGTTTCACAATAAACAAAATGATCACCAGTAACTATTATATCTTGACCTTCAACTCCTCCTTTTATTTTATAAATATTCTCAGTCTTATCTTTATTTACATTGTCAATCTTCATTACAGAAAATACTTTACTGCCATTTTCCAATACAGCTCCCAAAGGTAAATCTTTCATGGGAAATATGCGACCATCTTCTAATTTTACCTTAGTCTCAGGATCAAAACAAGATCCCAAAGCTCTAACAAGTTGTCCGTTAGGTCCTTGCCATGCACTTACCATGGTTTTATTTGTTCCGTCCAAAACATAAAGCATAGTAGTGACAATACCAATAATTTTTCCCATCATATCTTTAATAGAAATGATCATACGTTGAAATTCAATGACTAAATTTAAAAATACACCAAATATGTTTTGAACGATAGTTGATACAAAATTTCTTAAAACAGAAACAAAATTTCTGATTCCGTTGATATTGGTGTTTAATTCAAGACCGGCAGAAGATAGAGAAGAAATCAAATATGTTATGGGCTGTAAAAGATATCCCATGATGTTTACTTGTGAATTTTGCACACAATAGGTGAAATCCTCGCTTATATTTTCTGAAAATACCCAATAAGGAGGATTACATCTGTATAGTGGCCAATTTTCTTTAATGTCCATGGCAGATTTGAAAAAAACCATAAACATAATTTGTGCAATAAATCCTAAATTTATAAGTAAAAGATTTGCATAATTGTTTAATGTAGGCATTCCTATTATCTTATAATATTATATTATTTATCTTTACAACCATTCTAACAAATTTAACTCAAACATCCCCATTTTACGTAGCCGCCCCTTTTTGTACGTTTACGTCCATATCTACGGCGACCTCCTGCCTGTGGACCGCAAGATGAAGCAGGTTGCCCAATGCAATTATCGTATACGCTATTAGCGGCTGATGTGGCACCTAATTTAGTAGTGGCTGTGGCATTTCCGTTAACTGTTTGCTGACCAGCTCCCACTTCTTTATATTGAACTTGAAAAGTTGGAACAACTATGCTTGAACTTGCTCCACCTCGGCGTCTGCGTCTTGATCTGTATTTTCTAGATCTTCTAGAGGCAGTTTTTCTTCTGCTTTTTCTTAATTTTCTGCTTTTTCTGCGTCGTCCTCCGGCAGTTTTAATTAAACTCATTTGATGTGCATCTTTTTGCTGTTGTGTAACTATTCCGGCAGTTCTCATGCTATTTGCCCCTGCAGGAAAAGGTTTAACTGTTGGTTGTGTGACACCAGGAACATTTTGTGTTGAACTCATTTAATATAAATGGATATTAATTTTTTGATAAAATAATTTCGTTAAATATGATTTAAATAAAAAATCATAAATTAATTATGAACGATAAAGAAAGACTTCAACTACAACAAATGATTTCCGCAAATAATGTTGTGGACCAGACACAATTAATTAGAGACCTAAAACATAGTCAGATTCTGCGAGATGATATCAATAAATTAATCATGTTAAAGGCAAAATATATTGACGATATGGAAAAATTGCAATTAGAAGCAATGAATGAATGTTTTTTCCTATACAGCTACTATACCGATATTTTTAATAAGGTAAAAAAGGATGAAATTGATTTGGCAATTCTGTTTCAATTCATAGATGTCTTAAAAAAGATTGAATTAGGAGAATTAGATCAACACGAGGCATCATTTGAAGTTGGCACATTATTAAAAAAAATATATATTGATAGTGCACTAAAAAAGGCGGAAAAATTAAATACTGAAAATGGTCAAATGGAGCCAGTGATGAAAAAACCCGAAGTAGAAATATCTTATAAGGAATTTAAACAGATGCAAAAGAAAAAGAAAATATAAATATTATATATGAATCAGTATATTATTGAATTATTATCGGGATTAATATGTGGAATTTTTCTTGGAATTACAGGAATACCTGCACTGGGTCTAATTTTGTTAGTTCTTGATTATTTTAAAATAGGTGACTATACATCAAATTTAGGCAGCATATTATTTATAAATTTGTTTCCGATAACTATCGGATCAATAACAGAATTTTATAAGGCTGGAAAAATAAATTATAATATGGGATTAATTTTATTAATATCAATTATAATTGGATCTTATTTTGGATCAAAATTAATAGTTGGAAGTAAATTTAAATTAAGTACAAAAACTATTAAATATATTACATCTGCATTAGGTTTTGTTATTTTTGTGCTTTTTTTGTTGTCTGCCTATTACGAAAAGAATTAATATATCATAAAATATATAGAATTATTTTATTATATAATAAATAACATGTCCAAGACGCTAATTATAGTTGAATCTCCAGCAAAATGCAAAAAAATAGAAGAGTTTCTGGGCCCAGGATATAAAGTTATGGCAAGTTATGGGCATCTCAGAACTATAAATAATCTTAAGGATATTGATCTTAATAATTTTAACGTAAAATATTCCATGATAGACGACAAAATAAAGGCACAACAAGTCGAAAAATTACGCAGAGAAATAAATATATCAAATGAAATTATTTTGGCAACGGATAATGATCGTGAAGGCGAATCTATCTCATGGCATCTTGCAACAATCTTTGATTTACCGATTGAATCAACAAAAAGAATAATTTTTAACGAAATCACGGAGAAGGCAATAAAAAGTGCAATAAATAATCCAAGTAAAATAAATATGAGTTTAGTAGAATCGCAACAAACGAGACAAATAATAGATATGTTAGTTGGATTCTCTGTAACACCAATATTATGGGAAACATTTTCAAAGAAACATAAAAATAGTTTATCTGCAGGAAGATGTCAAACTCCAGCACTAAAATTGGTTTATGATAATCATATCGAAATAAAAAATAGCCCGGGAACCAAGGTGTACGAAATTTTTGGATATTTCACAAACATGAATTTACGATTTGAGTTAAATAAAGATTTTGCAAACGAAAAAGAAACGTACGATTTTCTTGAAAATACATTAAATCATGATCATATATATAATGTTGATAAACCAAAAATATCAATAAAACAATCGCCTCAACCACTCACAACATCACTATTGCAACAACAGGCGTCTAACGACCTTCACATATCTCCAAAAGAAACGATGAAATTGGCACAGGAATTATATGAAAATGGATTAATTACATATATGAGAACAGATAGTCAAAAATATAGCAAAGAGTTTATAGAAAGTGCAAAAAGATATATAGTTCAAACATATAATGATGATAAATACGTAAAAAAAGACATCGATAAATATGAAAATACCATCAATGCCGACGCAAACACCCAAACAAAAAATAAAAAACAAAATAATTTGGCACAAGAAGCACATGAAGCAATACGTCCAGTTAATATTAATTTTAGATCAGATAATTTTAAAGACATAAAAATTAAAATATCAAATAAAGCAGAAAAATTATATCAACTAATATGGACAAGAACTTTGGAAAGCTGCGTGTCAAATGCAACATACACAACAATAAAAGCAACCATTGATGCGTATGATAATACGAAATTTGAATACCAAGCAGAAGAAATAGTTTTTGCAGGATGGAAAGTAGTCAATAATAAAGAAACAAAAACGCAAACACCCTCCATATACCAATATTTGTTGAATATGAAAAAAGGGTGTAAAATAGATTACAAGAAAATAGAAGCAATAGTTAAATTAAAAGATACAAAAAGTCATATGACAGAAGCCAGATTAGTTCAATTGTTAGAAGAAAAAGGAATAGGCAGACCATCAACGTTTTGTAGTTTAGTTGATAAGATTCAAGAAAGAGGATATGTTGAAAAGAAGAATATTGATGGAAATAAAATAGAATGCGTGGAATTTATTTTGGTTGAAGATGTGTTAGAAGAAAAAATAATTACAAAGGAATTTGGAAATGAAAAAAATAAATTAGTAATCACCCAATTAGGAATATTGATTATTGAATATTTACTTGATAATTTTGCAGATATTTTTAATTATGAGTACACAAAAGATATGGAAAATCAATTGGATATGATATCACAAACTAAGTTAAATAAATATGATATTTGTACAGCTTGTTACAATATGGTTTCAGATAAAATTAAAGAACTGAAAGGAAATAAAGGTGAAATTGAAAAGAAAGAAATCAAAATAGATGATTGTCACACTTATATAATAGGAAAATATGGCCCAGTTATAAAATACCAAGATCCAAATGATAAGACAAAAATATTCTTTAAGAATATTAGAAAGGATTTTGATATAAGCAAACTTAATGGAAATAGTCCAATAAATTTAGAGGATTTGTTAGATGAATCAAATGATAAACACAAAATTTTAGGAAAATATCGAGATGAGACATTGTATTTAAAGAATGGTAAATATGGATGTTACATTGAATGGGGAACTAACAAAGTTGGAATAAAGGAATTGGATATACCGATGGATAAAATTAAATATGAAGATGTAATAATGTTTTTAGAAAAAGATAATTTGCTTGATCCTTCAAAACCAATAGGTTTACTGAGAGAAATAGATAAAAATACAAGTATAAGAAATGGAAAATATGGAAATTATATTTTCTACAAAACAAGCAGAATGAAAAAACCAAAATTCTTTAAATTTGATAATACATTTAAACATGATTACATGAAATGCAATAAAGAATTGATATTAACATGGCTAAAAAATACGCATGGTATTTAATAAATAATAATAATAATAATAATCGCGAATAAATTATAGTTTATAATTATAATTTATTAAAGGCAATATATAATAAGAAATTAATATGAAAATCACAAATAAAGGTAAACTATTAATGAAGTTCTTCACAAATAATAAATATATAAATCACACGACCCCAACAGAAAATACAAAAAAAATAATAACAAAATTATATCACGATATTTACCAAGCATATGAATATGTGACAACAGAAAAAAAATCAAAAGGAAAAGATTTTTATGGTAATTTTGAAATAAAATATATTGAAAATATATCCCAAATATCAAAACCAACAACATATAACACAAATATATTTCCAAACATCGTCAGAAGTCATATAAATGAATATTCAATGACAGAATTAATATATACGTTCAATATTTATGGAAGAAATATCAAAATAATATTTAATATTGAGGATGAAATTATTAATAAATCAACTATAAAAAAATATAATAATTATGTTGATTCAATGTTGATATGGTTATACATATTAAATAAATATTCATACAAGCAATGCTCAAAAACACTTGTAATATATTTATTTTTTACTTCTTTGAATAAAACTTTACCGGAATCAAATGTGCACATACTTGATGAAATAAATGTGAATACAGCATTTACTCCAACTTGTTTGAAAACATCGGAAATAGTTATTTTCAGAAAAGAAGAATGGTTTAAGGTATTTATACATGAATCATTTCACAATTTTGGCTTGGATTTTTCAGATATGAATATAAATGAATGCACAAAATATATACTTAAAATATTTCCGGTTAAATCGCAGGTAAATTTATATGAATCTTACACGGAATGTTGGGCAGAAATAATAAATTCTTTATTTTGCAGTTTCTTTTCTTTAAAAAGTAAAACAAATCAGTCGGAATTTATAAAAAATTCAATATATTTCATAAATTTCGAAAGAACATATAGTTTCTTTCAATTGGTAAAGGTGTTAGATTTTATGGGGTTGAAATATATAGATTTATTTTCAAAAAAGGAAACAAGCGAATTATTAAGAAAAAATATGTATCGAGAAAAAACAAACGTTCTAGCTTACTACATAATAAAAACTATATTAATTAATAATTACCAGGGATTTTTGAGTTGGTGTAATACAAATAATGATACATTATTGGATTTCAGAAAAACGATATCAAATCAAAAAAGTTTTTGTAAATTTGTGGTAGAAAATTATAAAACAAAAAGTATGATGGAAGGTGTAAATAATGCAGAAACTCTGCATAAAATTATTAAAAAAGGAACCCAAAGTAAAAATAAAAAAGAAATTAATACTTATTTTATATTGGATAATTTAAGGATGAGTATGTGTGAATTAGGGTAATATAAATATAAATATAATTAACTAAAATACTTCTCTTCAATAGATTTCATTTGAGCAATATATTCTTGTTTCAGCTGTTCCACACTTTTTCCATCAGGATAAATTGGATCACCAATATAAATCTTCATACTTGCGCCATAATTAAGAGCAAGAGGTTTATTTGTATGTTCTAAACCTAAACCCAGATTATGATAAATAGGTAATATTGGTAATCCAGTATTTAATGCGATTTGGAATGCACCTGTTTTCACTCTTTCTTCTTTAAATTTTAAGTCTTCACTTAATTTTCCTTCTGGAAATATAATTAAAGAAAGATGATTATTTTCATTTAATTGTTTAATAGTTATATTTGTTATATTACTTTTTTTAGGATCAACAAATTTATAATCTAATAAATACCATATCCAACTTAATATTGGTACTCTATATAATAATATTTTATCAAGTATAGTAGTTATATATTTAAAATTATTATTTAATATATTAAGTGTATATAGATATATGTCAATAGTTTGATGATTAGGACAAATAATATATCTCTCTTTAAAAAATATATTTTTATAATGTACTTTATTTATTATCCTAATAGTAAAAAATAATTTGTAAAGAATAGTTGTAATTAACATATGAGTTCTATAGACTATTTCATTTCTAATTTTCTTGTTAAATGGTAATAATATAAACCATATTAATAATGTGAATATATTTAAAAATAATAATAAAAAGCAAAATATAATATAATTAATCTTCCTTATATTTATATAATTAGTAATCATTTAATAATAATATAAATAGTACTATAATCTTTATATTTATTCAGTAAAGTATTTTTTCTCAATAGTTACCATTTGGTTCACATACTCATTCTTTATTTCTTCTACGCTTTTCCCTTCTGGATATATTGGATCGCCAATATAACATTTTATTTTTGTTCCATAATTAAGAATCATGTACTTATCATTTATTGCTACACCCATATTATGGTAAATAGGTAATATTGGTATATTTGTATTTGATGATATCTGAAAAGCACCTGTTTTTACATTTGTATTAAATTTTAAATCGTATGCTTTTTTTCCTTCTGGAAACATAAGTAAAGATAAATGCTTATGGTTTAATAAATTGTTTGTAACAATATTTACAGTATTCTTAGTTTTTAAATTTATAATGATATGATCTAAAATTAACCAGATCCAACCTATTACAGGACAATATTTTGCAAAAATATCATGTAATACTATTGTTTCTTGTAATTTATTTCTAGTATAATATAAAGCTAACAATAATACATCTCCAGATTGATGATTTGAACAATATAAATATCTTTGTTTGAATAATACATCTTTATAATGGTTTTTATTTAATATTTCAAAATCAAAAAATAAGCTATAAACAAAGTCTACTATTTTTACATGATATTTAAATAATATTCTATTTCTTTTTATTTTATCCATTGGAAGTAAAAATAACCATAAAAATAAAATAGGTATATTAAATAATAATAATAATATAAAAAGTAAAAAATAATTTATTCTTTGTAATATAAAATTAGGGATTAAATATATCATTATAATATAAATGTAGTGTCATATATATTTAAATAATAATTATCTATAATATTATATTATTTTATAAAATAATTTTATTCAATATTTTTCATTTGAGTTATATATTCCTGTTTTAATTCTTCTGCAGTTTTTCCTTTTGGATAAATAGGATCACCAATATATATTTTCATCTTGGCCCCATAATTTAAAAAATATATTTTTATAATGTACTTTATTTATTATCCTAATAGTAAAAAATATATTATATACAAATTTTATAATAAACATGTGTGTACGAAATACGATTTCATTTCTTTTTTTTTTTATTAATAGGTAATAATATAAACCAAACCAATAATGTATATATGTTTAAAAATACCAATAGTAAAAAGAATATAATAAAGTTAACTTTTCTAAAAAATATTTATTCTCAATCATTTTCATTTGAGTAATGTATTCTTGTTTATCTTAAAATTGATAAGGCAATAAATTAACTTTTGTATTATATTGTGGAGTCAACAAATTAAATTCAAGAGTAAATGTATAATCAAAATTACCGAATTTCACTAATTGTCCATTATGATATCTGAATCTAATTCTCAATCTTCTTATGCGTTCTGCAGGAGGGTTAAACCATTTATAACAAATATTATTATTATCATATATTTGTGTAATAGTTGTTGTTGTATTCACAGGTATTTTTGAAAAGGCCGAGTTTACTATTCCATTAGTTATGTTAGTTGTTAGTGTAAAATTACTTATATTATAAGGAGATGTTTCATCAATACAATTTAAATTATTAATATCCAAGTAAATATAACTAGGACCAAAAAAATTAAATCTCTCAGGAGCTCTCAAAAAATATACGCTTGCTTTGGGTAAATCAGGAATTAACCAGAATCCTTTATTTGAATTATCTGTGTCATATGCAAATTGAGGCAATACTATTGTCGTGTGATCCGAATATACATAAAGCCCAGTAAATGGTAATACATTATAATCTGTTGGATGATATGAATTTGTTGAGCAGCGTGTAAATCCCAAGTAATCAGGTAAACCCCATTTAGTCGCTTCAGGTAAGTTATTTTGGCGAATACAAAGCGCTTGGGTTTGTAATTTTCTTTCCAAATAAAATGGCGAATCATTTGTTAATAAAAATCTGGAACTTTTATTTCCAAACCATAAGCGCTGATTAATTTGATTGTAAACTATAACAAATTGGTCATATGGTTGAAAATGTTCTACGGCATATTCAAATGCAGGACCACCATTTATAAAATAATTATATAAATATTTAGTGACATCTTGATTATATTGAGTTGTTAGTTCACGTGCCATTTGATCAGGTTGATAAAATCCAGTTTCTATCGTCGCAAAAAAATTCTTTCCAATATGTTCCTTCAATGCAATATAAACAAGTTCTTGGTAAGGGTCAACTACTCCTAACGCTTTAGGGTTATAAGGTTCAGTTATTTGAAATGTCATTGTTAAATTAATATTTTCATCTGAAAATACGTCATAATTCGAAGGAAACGACCAATCTATTAACTTTATCGATTGAACATTTAAATAGTCTTGTGGTAGTTCAATCTCAAATTCTGCCGGATTTGGATATTTCAATATGTCTCTATCTTCAGAATGAATGGAAACATATTTTTTAGTGTACATATAATCGTTCGAATTTGGTATTATAGGATGAGTGCTTGAAGTATTAAATTTGCTCATTATTATGTATTGATAATATATAATAATAAATAAATTCTAAGTATATTCTAAATATATATTCAAAATATAATATTTGATTAAAATATAGTAAAATATGGATTTAGATTTATTAAATAATTTGATAAATATAAGTTATGCATTTATATTTGCTGGTATTTTTATAGTATTTATTACATTGGGAAGTCATAACGAAAATGCATTAATTGGTACTATTACAGGATATGGAGCAAGTATCGTTGGTACATTATTGTTAGGTGGATTAACTTATTATATGATATCATCTAACAATATTTGGCCAGGATGGAAAAGACTAATTTATTCATTATCGCCGTTTGTAATGTTATTAATAATATTAAGTTTGTCTTTATCTTATGTTAGTATGTATTTCAATAAAATAGCTAATAATCAAATAACAAGTTACTATTCGAGTTTTTCATACATGTCTTTAATATTTGTTTGTTTTCAACTCTATTATTTTATATCTGCAATTAATCAAAGAGAATTTAGAGAAAGAGCAAGTTTAAATACAAAATCAGTAAGCATATTAAATTTATTTGGTGTAATTAATATGATTATTCTAATAACTTTGGGAATAACATTAAAATACTATTCAACAGATTGTTAGATGGGTGGATGTATAACTCTGGAAAATTTATAGGTAATTCCATAATGTGTATCTGTATGCCATATTCCTGCTATTTTGAGTACAAACATGTAATTTGAATTAATTTCTGTAACTGCATTATTCACTTCATTTATATTATCAGTAAATATCTTTATATTTCCATTTTTAATTTGTTCATATAATTTATATTGTGGTATTTTATTTTTATATTGAATATTAACTTTTTTTATTATAGTATCTTCAATAAATCTCATACTATTTATTAAATGAAGATGTGAATCAATATTAAAATTACATTTATATTTATTAAAATATTTTTCTATAACGACATTAGATAAATTAAAAACCAAATGTATTCCGTTCATGACAAATGAAGGGGTTGAATATAATATTCTAACAAATAAACCATTATTTATAATATTATTCTTTATGGGTTCAGTAAAATATATGTTAGATTCATTAAATTGTTCAATATTATTTACGATATTCATAATTATAATAATAATAAAAATGTTTTTAAGTAATAAAATGATTTGTTATAAAAGTAAATAAAGAATCCGAATATAGATATATATTATGAAATTCTATGAAACTCATTTTGAAGAATATATAAATAGTGTGGATAAAATGAATATGCATCCAAAAATGGATAAAATATATAGCAAATATCCAGATAATATTACTGATTTTAAAAACATAATTATGTATGGACCTAGCGGAATAGGTAAATATAGTCAAATGTTATATTCGATAAAAAAATATAGTCCTACTGACTTGAAATATGAAAAGAAAATAAGTCTTATATTTAATAAAGAACCATTTTATTTTAAAATAAGTGATATACATTATGAAATAGACATGTCTTTATTGGGGTGCAATCCAAGATTATTGTGGAACGATATTTATTCCCAAATAGTAGATATAGTTTCTGCAAAACAAGAAAAATCTGGTATCATAGTTTGTAAAAATTTTCATGATATACATAATGAGTTGTTAGATATATTCTATAGCTATATGCAAAATAATAATTCACAATCAATATATTTAAAATTTATATTAATAACGGAGGAGTTAAGTTTTATTCCTGAAAATATATTAAATTGCTGTGAAATAATAAATATACCAAGACCATGTAAAACCAAATATCAAAAGAATTTTAAAAATTATCTAACAAAAGACACAAAATTGGAAAATATCACGAATATGAAAAATATGTATTGTTCTTTCAAAGAACTAATGCTTCCGCATAAAATTATATGTGACAAGATAATAAATCAATTAATATCAATAGATAATCTAACATATTTAAAATTTAGAGATTTTTTGTATGATATTTTCATATATAATTTAAATATAACTCATTGCATATGGTATATTTTAAATGAATTAATAACTCAAAATAAAATTAAAAAAGAACATATAACAAAAATAATGAAAAAGACATATAATTTTTTTAAATTTTACAATAATAACTATAGACCTATTTATCACTTAGAGAGTTATATGTACTATATAGTAAAAATTATACATGATTATCCATAATTCATATGAATTAAGTAAATATGATAAATTAAATTTTTATTCTGCATGTGAGTTGTTAGATATAGATTTACATAATATTAATGAAACAAATATAACAAATAAATATATAAAAAAAAAATATCATGAATTATCATTAAAATATCATCCCGATAAAAATAATAATAGTAAATTTTCAAATGAATATTTTCAAAAAATAAAAGAATCTTATGATTATTTAACAAATATATGTTCTGATAATGATACTGAAGATAGAAATAATAATCAAAATACTTATGATGATTTTGTTAGAACAACTCAAGATGAAACAAAGAATAATACTTATAATTTTATATTGACAACCTTTATTAATAGCATATTAACTACAAATTTTAAAAAAGAAAATTATAAAGAAACTATTGTTAATATAATAAAAGAAATAGTTATAAATTATGAGGAATCAATAACGGATAAACTATTTGATAATTTGGACAAAGAAACATTGCTTGAAATATATCAATTTCTCATAAAATATAAATCAACTTTGCATATTAATGATAATATGCTAACAAATATATATGATAAAATAAAAGATAAATATCAAGATATTAGAGTATTTATTTTAAATCCGACTATTGATGATTTGTTAGATAGTAACATATATAAACTTAATATTGATGATACAATTTATCCTGTACCCTTATGGCATAATGAAATTTATTTTGATTCTCCAGAAGGGGAAATAATCGTAATTAATAAACCAGAATTACCTGAACACATTACTATTGATGATAATAATAATTTGCATATCGTACTTGATAATATTATATTTGATAGAAATTTAATAGAAGGCAAGACTATTTGTTTTTCTTTGGGTAAAAAAATATTTGAAATAGAATGTGATAAATTATTTATAAAACAAGGACAATATTGTATATTAAAAAATCAGGGAATATCAAAAATAAATGAAAATAACATATATAATATATCTTTAAAGTCAGATATAGTTGTCAAAATTATTTTTTCTTTAAGATAAGTATTTGAATATTATTTACCATAAAAAATAATATTTAAAATAGATTACAAAATATTAAAATTTACAAAACACAATACAAATTATTTATATACATATATTTACTCCTTTTTCTTAAAAGTTCTCTTCTTAGGCTTTTCCTCAACTACTGGAGGAGCTGGTTCAGGCTCTGGCTCAGGTTCTGGAACAGGTTCTGGCACAGCAACTTCATCTTCCTTAGCATCATATTCGTAATCGCTATCTTCTACTTGAGCACATCCTTCATCATCATCAACTGGATCAGGACTATTCTTCATCTTATCCTTATCACTTGACTTAAGCTTAATAAAACATTGACCTTGAATACTTGCCTTAGGCTTTTGTACTACAGCCTGAACAAGCTTCCAAGTAATTGCAAACTTACCATTAGTAAACCAGATTCCACCACACTGAATAATGCATGCAATTTGAACACCCTTCTTTAAATAATTAAGAGGTGTAACACTTGGATCAGACTTATCAGGAAATAAAGCCTTTTCATCTTCATCATAAATTTCACACTTCCATGCACCTTCCCATTGAGGAATCTTAACTCTTAAACAAGGCTTCTTAGTAAAATCTGATTCACTAGATCCCTTACTTACCTTAGGATACTTAAGCATTGGAGTGAATAATTCATCAATAATATCAATACTCTTATGAACCTTTCCAAACCATTCCTTAGAATTAACTAAGGCATCCTGCTTAATCTTATTTTCTAATTCCTTCATATTCTTTAAGAATAATTCGCAATCTTCATTAGTATATTCATCACTTGGAAATTGCAGTGACATTTCATACTTGCCATTACCCTTTCCATCCTTATCTACAAATTCTGCTGCTCCCCAATTAACCATTAAAGGAGTGGTAATTCTGAGACCAGTTTTGCTAGCCTTGTTTAAAATATTTAAACTTTTACCACCCTTCTCATTAGCCTTGGGCTTAGTGTACATAAGGTTGTTAACATTTAATAAAGTTCCTTCGATAATAGTGTCTGCCATTTTACTTCTATATATGCTATTATGGTCATATCTTTAAATCAATTTTTTTTTAAATTAATAATTCATGTGTGGATCCCCTATAAAAGCATTAAAATAAAAGATTACAAAATATAGTATGACATATCGTGTAATTTAAAATAATCTTTAAAAGATATGTTATAATTTATATATAATTAAAAAAATAAATTAAAACAATTCAGAAACATTATTTGTTAGTATATATAAATAATCTTTCAAATGGTAAAGGCTGTTAAAAATAAAATAAATACGCAAACAAATAAAGAAATGATTGAGAATTACATGTTAATAATAACAAATAAATGTAATGAAACGATAGAACTAACAAATATAAAAAATAAAATCAATCATAATAATTTTAGTATTTTAAAATACTATGAATATCCTCTATTGATGTCAAATAATTATAATTTGCAACAATTAAAGGATATGAATAAAGAATATAAACTAAAAGTTACTGGAAATAAAACAGAACTAACAAAAAGATTATATACATATTTAAAACTATCAAATAGCATCATAAAAATACAAAAAATTGCAAGGGGATATATTTTAAATAAATACATAAAATTACATGGCCCAGCATTTTATGATAGAATGATTTGCAATAATAATTCAGATTTTTTATCGATGGAGCCGATTGAAGAAATACCATATACACAATTTTTTAGCTTTCAAGATATTGATGGCTTTACTTATGCATTTGATATATTATCATTTTATAATTTACTAATGAAATCTGAAAATACAGAATTGGCAAATCCTTATAATAGAAAAGTATTGCAAAAATCTGTTGTACAGGATTTTAAATCATTATTACGATTAAGTAAGTTATTGAAGATAGATATCATAACAAATTTAAAAGATATTCATGAAGATATTACTCCAAAACAATCTTTAGATGTTAGAATAGTATCTTTATTTCAAAATATAGATGCTTTAGGAAATTACTCAAATATATCATGGTTTAATTCACTTACTAGAGTAAAACTTCTAACATTTGTTAGAGAATTAGCAGATATATGGGATTATAGAGCCAATATATCTCAAGAAACAAAAAGAGCAATATGTCCACCAAATGGAAACCCATTTGGACATATGTATTATGTAAATTTATTGCAAATTCAAGATATTAATGAATTAAAAGAAAATATTATAAATGTTTTAGAAAAAATAGTAAATAATGGAATAGATCAAGGATCCAAAAGTTTAGGAGCATATTATGTATTGTCTGCATTAACTTTAGTTAGTGCTGATGCAGCTGTTGCGTTGCCCTGGTTGTACGATGCCGTAATATATTAATTAATTATTTAGGAATATTTTAACCCCTTAATTCATAACAAATAATATATATTGCGTTAAAGCACTTAAAAAGATCTTCTTTTAGTATAGTATAATAAGATGACTAAATCTACTAAGACCTCTACTGCTAAGACTACTACTGCTACTACTGAAAAGGCTGTTACTGAACCAGTTGTAACTGCTACCGCTACTGCTGCCCCTGTTGTTGAGAAGACTTCTAAGCCCAAGAAGGCTAAGGCTCCCAAGGCTGAATCTGAAACTCCTGTTGTTCAAGCTTCTGCCGATAAGCCAAAGGAAGAAGCTGCTGCTACTTCTGCTCCTGCAACTGATTTTGCTGAGCTTGAACAAGCTATCAATGCTCAATCTCTTGAGTTTACTGCTAAGCTCAGTCAACTCTCCTCCATTGTTTCTTCTCTTAAGTCTGAATATAAGATGATTGAGAAGAAGTGGTCAAAGGAGTTAAAGTTAGCTCAAAAGACTTCCTCCAAGAAGAAGAGAAAGAGTGGTAATCGCGCTCCCTCTGGTTTTGTCAAGGCTACCAAGATCAGTGATGAACTTGCCAAGTTCCTTGAGAAGCCCGCTGGAATTGAAATGGCCAGAACCGATGTTACTCGTGAAATTAACAAGTACATCAGACTCCATAACTTGCAAGACAAGTCCAATGGAAGACAAATTAATCCCGATAGTAAGCTTACCAGTCTCCTTAAGTTAAAGGATACTGATGTTTTAACTTACTTCAACTTACAAAGATACATGAGTCCTCACTTCTTCAAGGCTCCTGCTAAGGATGCTGCCACCACTGCTTAAATGCATAGTTAGTAATAATATAAATTATAAAAAATAAAATCACAAAATAAAAATAAAAAAATTTATTTTTATTTAACATAGTTAATTCAAATACTTATTAAGGTTTATTGAGTTTTGTAAATTTATGAAAAATTAGCTGATTATAATTCAAAAAATTCTTTTGAATAATTAAACATTTCAAAATCTGTTTTATATATTTGCACAACTAAATCTTTGCAAGTTTTATCATAAAATTTATCGTAACTAGGAATATTATCTTTATTATGAAATTCTTTATGAGACACGTTATCTTTTAATTTTAAATTATAATTTGTCCTGTTATATTTGGTTTTATCTAACAATAAGTCATTTAGTTTTTTAATTATATTATTATTATTTTTAGGAAATATATCGATATATGCGTTTAAATAATCTGTATAAAAATTTTCAAGTTTAACTATACGGGTATTATTTATATTATTAATACCATAACTTTGCTCATATATGTGATCGTCTAATTTATTTAATAATCCTAATTTTTTTAGTTCTAATAATACATATAAAAAAAATATAAAACTATGATTATCTATAGGTATTCCTAAATCCTTGGCCTTTTTCATTATAGGACCATTATTTATATATTTATCCAAAAACATACTAACAACTCTTGAAAAAGGATTTCTAACAACTATTATAGTTGGTACATTTATTTTTCCTTTAGGTACAGGAAAATAATGAGCTAATGTATGTATACCATCAGGGGGCTGTTTTGAAAGTTCATCGTTGTGCAGATCAAGAAACAATTTTCTTATAGTCGAACAACCTGACTTTGCGCAGTAATTAACTATGTAATCATATTTTTTACTATATAATGATGCATTAACCATATTAAAATTACTATATATATTATCCAATAAAATAAATGATAATATATACCCAATAAAGATGTTTTATTTTCTCTATTCTTTTTTGATTTTATCTCTAACAACCATAAGAGTATCCATAACATCAGGCTCTAACCCTTTTCGATAATGAAGTAATTTTGCATTTTTAGTTTCCAATAATAATTTTTTTAATTCAGGTATTTGACTGAACTTTGCATATTGTGCATTTTTCATTTCAGTATCTCTTCTTGTTGAAAAAAAGTCAGGGTCAACTACGACATTTTTAGGACGTATAAGTTTACCCTGATATTTTCCGTTTTTACCTCCTGCACCTTTTGCCATTTCGGGATCTTTTGATAAATCTGTTCCAGAATCAAGTGAAAAGGATAAATAAAAATCAGGATTATTTTTTTTAAATTTTGAAGCCTGATAATAATGTTCAACGGAAGCCCATCTGTGATTATCAAGAGCAAATGGTTCAACCCAAAAATTATCCAATTTTTTACGCCATTGAGGTATTTTTGCAAGTACAGAATACTCCTTTGAATATTCCTTTGGTATTTTTTCGCCAGATCCATGACCAGGTAAAGGTTTATCTGCAGATTTATTGTAAAAACTAAAAACAATATTATCATCGTATAAATTTAATATTTTTGCGTCTCCCAATTCATCAAAACTTATTTTTTCTTTTTTACCAACTTCTTCATTTTTAAATTGAACAAATTCTGGTATTAAAGAATATACTCCAGATTTTTTTTCAACACATTTATCTGCAATTATACGTTTAATATCGTATGGTAATTCATTAAAAGTAAAAATTACTTTCTTTTTATATTCGATTAATTTGTATTTTTTATTTCCCATATGATCAACCAATATATAGTATTCTGGATCAAATTCTCCTCTGCTTTCAAGTATAGGATCTATTTTATTGACGCATTCTAACGTATTACTATGGTCTCCTTGTTTATATAAATCACTTGATAATATTATAAATTTAATATTTAAGATTCTTTCCAAAGTATTTATAGCCCATTCATTAGCCCAAAAATCACATGTTTTTACAACTTTCTTAAATTCTTCTAAGCTATTAATATTTTTCATATCTTTATAATCACTATATAATTTTTTCATGGATTCATTTTCACTTTTTAACACTTCAAAGTCTTCTTTTATTTTATCTGCCTCTAGTTTTATACTCATTTTTTCTTTCATATCAATAGTATTTGCAGCCTTTTCTTTTAATTTTTCGTTACTATTTTTTAGAATAATAGAATTAGCAGTTGTTTCCTTAAGTGATTCTGAATACAAATCATGAGTATTCTTAAAATCCATATATACTTCCATATTTATTTCATTAGCCAATTTATTTCTTATTTTAGTCACATCTGTTTCTTGGCCGATGGTATCAAATGCATCCTTTATAATAGAAAATAAACAATCACCTTCATCTTCATTATCAACTATTGTATAATTTGGATTAGATAAAAATCTAACAATCCATAAATGATTTTTGTCTTCATGATATTTTTCTCTAATATCATTTGCTTGTTTTGCATCCTCTTTTTTTAATTTTATATATCCCTTAAAGTTCTTTTTTGGAGTAAATATATCAATTCTGTTTTCAGGAATAATAATATCTTCAATAATTTCATTATTATAAATAGATATTTCTTTAGCTGGTTCTTTAATTTCTGCAGGAACTTCTTCTGCATCAGGTATCATTCTTCTTTCAGTTATATATTTGTCTGTAGCAAAAGAATATAATACAGGATCATTTAATTTCTCAACGTCTACCATAGAATCATCTCCAATATAATCTAACAAATTATTGGAAAGTATTTCATATATACCTATTTGAACTACTTTTGAATTATTTTTTATTAGATAAATAGGAAAATATATAATATTTTTATCTTCAAAAGTATTTTTAGGACCTCCTATAGCTATAATAATTTCAATACCATTAACCTCTATTTGATACAGATTAGATTCTTTACTAATATCTTCTGTATCAACCATTTTAATTTCGGGATAACTAACACTATTATCTAATTTGGACAAAACCATTATATAAATATGAATATTATTATTTATATAATTTTATTTCCATAAAATATAATTTTTCATAAATGCATCATTATTTAATTCTTCCATATAAGCCCATAGTTTATGTCTCTTTAACACACTATATATATTACCTGGAGAATTTTCATAATCCACTAAAAAATCAATTATATCATTTTTTTTAGTAAGTTTCATACTTTTTAAAATTTTTGTTAAACCATAATATTCGCATATTTTAATTAATTCCTTTAAATTATATTCTTTATTATAATATGTATATTCGTCAAAATAATTTTGTTTTTTATTATAATATTCTAATTCAACTATATCATAATTATTTACATCATTGAATGAAGTTGTAATATTTTCTATATTATCTATATTCAAATTATCAATATATTCTTGTATTTCTTCTAATTTATTATCATCATTATTTTCTTCATTTAAAGAAAAAATTATATTTTTTTCATCATTATTCATAATATAATATAAATATTTATTTTATTTATATTATTACGATACTATTTAATATATTTATACTAATATTAATATTTATATGTTATAATTACATATCAACTAAATCCATAAATTTAAACAATACCTTATTCGACATGCTCTTAAAATCCTTGGTTTTACTTTTTGCTAGCATTTGCACAACTTCTGTAATATCATTATCATCAATATAATACTCTTCGTCATCAGTTGATGAATAATAATTTGTTAATAATTCCTTATTATACAATATAGATATATTTTCTGCTAATTCTTCAACTTCATTCTTAGTATTATCTTCATTAATCATTTTCATTAGAATATTCATTAAACCAAATAATATTTTAACCAATGATTCATCTTCAAAAATACCATTCTTTGTTAAATTTAATAAAAATTCACTACATGCTCTTCTTTTTTCATTTAATTTATTATTTTCACAAAATGTATCATAATCCTTATCTGGATCTACATATTTAATAGTATCAAATAAAGATAAATAATTATTTAATCTAATATTAGCAATAGTTTTAAATAGAGGAAATTCTTGCATTAAATTGCAATATAATTCTGCATATAATCTAGAATAAAATTTATTTCCAGAAAGAATATCAAACACAACATTTCCGACATTATTCATAACTTCTTCACCATTTGCATTTAATTCTGTAATTAAATTAATAATTTTATCCTTTAAATCAATAAAAGTTTTATCTGTAATCTTATTAAGCATTAATCTTAATTCTGTGATTTGACCATCAATACCACTCTTCTTTTCAATCTTTGTAGCTTGAAATGATCTCAATGTTTCCCAATCTTCTTCATTTTCAACCTCCATACCTTTATTTCCTCTGCGCTTTTTATTTTGTACACCTCGAGAAATACTCTTATCTTCATTATAATTTGTTCTAGATGCCGCATTGTTAACATTTGCATTTTTTGTCCACGTAGGTGTTTTAATATATTCCGGAGATCCAACTTGAGATGATAATGCCATTATAAGTTGGATAGTTGGTTCCGGAATAGAATACTCGAAGCCATTCATCATAATATCGGTAAAATTATTTAAGGTGTATACGCTCATTTTCTTCTATATTACTTAGATAATTGATAATACTTTATATCAATTTTTTTTAATATATAAATTAAATGCACTTAAAACCAAATTAATAATATAATGTAAATGTTAAAGGAAGAAAATTCTATTGAACAAAAAGTGAATGAGGAATCAGGTAATTCTGATTTCTATCCAGAAATATCCTCATGGGATCAGCTGGAAATAGATACAAATATATTAAGAGGTATATATGCTTATGGTTTTGAAAAGCCCAGTCCGATTCAGTGTAAAGCAATTACACCAATTATTAAAGGAAGAGATATTATTGCTCAGGCTCAATCTGGTACAGGTAAGACTGCAACATATTCTATTGGTGCATTATCACATGTTGATACTAAAAGTAATACCAGTCAAATATTAATTTTATCTCCTACTCATGAATTGACAAAGCAAATTGCAGGTGTTATTGGAAGTATTGGAGAAATGATGCAAGATTTGCGTATTATGACTTTAATTGGTGGTTCTTCCATTGATCAAGACGCTGCGCAAATTAAAGATAAAGCTCCTCATATAGTTGTAGGTTGCCCAGGAAGAGTATATGATATGATTCGAAGAAATCATATTATTGCAAAAAATTTTAAACTTTTAATTATGGATGAAGCAGATGAAATGTTATCGACTGGTTTTAAAGATCAAGTTTATAATATTTTTAAGCATCTAAATTCGAATGTGCAGGTTGCTTTATTTAGTGCAACTTTACCTGCCGATATGAAAAATATTACGAGTAAATTTATGAGAAATCCTTATGAAATATCAGTGACTCCTGAAAGACTTACATTAGAGGGAATTAAACAATATTATATTGCATTGGATGATGATAGCAGTAAATTTCATACATTAAAAGATATATTTAGTTCATTATCAATAACTACTTGTTTTATTTATTGCAATAGTGTTAAGAGAGTTATAGATTTATATGATGCATTAAAGGAAGATAATTTTCCGGTTTGTTGCATTCATAGTAGTATGGATAAGAGTGAGCGTGACGCTTCTTTTAGTGATTTCAGAAAAGGAAATTCCAAAGTAATGATTTCTTCAAATGTCACAGCTAGAGGTATTGATGTGCAGCAAGTAGGAGTAGTTATTAATTTTGATGTTCCAAAGGATATTCACACTTATCTTCATAGAATTGGTAGAAGTGGAAGATGGGGTAGAAAGGGTACTGCCATTAATTTTATAACAAGAAGAGATGTTCAGAAAATTAAAGAAATAGAGACATATTATAATTGTCAAATTAATGAACTGCCTGCTGATTTTACTTTTGCGTAATCTAGTCTAAAGTAAAATTAGATATAGGTATATTATATTTACGATATTCCATACTTAATACTTTATGTGTATCTTCAATACTAGGTGCATATGTATCAATTTCATATAATTTTATTTTTCTAATATTATTAAAATTTATATCGTACCCAGGAAAAGTTCTATCTCTGTTTAAATTAGAACATAAATCTAAATTAATACTCATATTATAAGTATTTATATTTAATTTATTTTCAAATTTATTTAGATGTATCTGAAAAAAATAACTATTTTTTGTCAACCTTCTAATGTGCATTGTAGTACCTTTATGTATATTTAAATTATAATTTAATCCATTATAATTATTTTGATTTAAATATTCAAGTAATTTATTTTCATCTTCATAATTATAACGTATATCAATATCATCATCATGATATATTGGGCTTCCTCTTGTATATTCTAATAAATTACCATGTCCTATTACAAATTTAACATTAATATCATTTAATAATTTTGTTATACAGCTTAATAATTGTTTCTTATATTCGTAAACATAATTATAATTTTCTTTTGTAATTATTATATTTTTATTATGTTGATAATGATTAATATTTCTCATATATAATTGTAAGAAAATAATATTATTCGTAAAATATATATTTATCTAATTTTATTATAATATAATATGACAAAATTAGATCATTCTTTAGATAACATAAAAAATAATTTTAAATTGCCGATTGAATATGCAAAAAATACAAACGAATTAAATCCAACTATAGTAGCCGATTTAGAATTAGTAAAAACTATTGAAGAGACAGAAACCCCCATTTACAACAATGTATTTCAGCCTACAAATAGTTTTGGAAAGAAAATGATGGAATATATTCCAAATTATTATACAACTAACATTAAGTATTTAAAAGATACACAAACACTTCTTAAAAAATATAATCATACTCCCCATATAAAATTTAACACATCCGATCATGAAGAATTTTTGGGACATTGGAATGAAGTAAAGGGGGAAACGAGTTTTTGTGAAAAATACATGTACATGGAATGGGATTACGTTAAATTTTTAAATAAAGATAATAAATTTTTGCAAATTATGTGCATGTATACTTTGGCATCTCCTCTTATATCTTTTTTATTGCCATTTTTGATGCTTATAGTACCCTTTATAATTATTAAATTTAAAGGACTATCTTTATCTTTAAAAGAATATTTATCAATCTTATCTTCAATGTTATCTAACAACTCAATATACAAAATATTTACACAATTTTCGGAAGTTGACATGAATCAGAAAATATATCTAATAGTATCAGCATTTTTTTATTTGTTTTCGATTTATCAGAATATAATGGTTTGCGTTAAATTTTACACTAACATGAAGAAAATCCATGAATATTTATTCTCGTTACGCAAATATTTGGGATATTCTATTGAATTAATGCAAAATTATACTGAAATGACAGAAAAGTTGGAGACCTATACCGAATTTAACCAAAAAACAAAAGAAAATATGTTAGTATTAAGTAAATATAAAAGTGAATTGGATAAAATATATCCTCTTGAAATATCATTGCGTAAAATATATCAATTTGGAGATATTATGAAATTATTTTATGAACTATATAACGATGAAAATCTTCATAATTCAATTCTTTATTCATTTGGATTTAATGGATACATTGATAATATTAATGGATTAATATCAAATATGAATATGGGAAGAATTAATAGTTGTTCATTCAATACTACTTCTAACAAGAAACCATCATTTAAAGGAATATATTATCCAAAATTTGTAAATAATATAAAACATGTTAGAAATAACGTAAATTTAAATAAAAATATATTGATTACTGGACCTAATGCATCGGGAAAAACAACTATGTTGAAAACAATATTGATAAACAGCATTCTTAATCAACAATTTGGTGTAGGTTGCTATTCAAGCTGCAAAACAAATGTATTTGACGATTTTCATTGTTATTTAAATATTCCGGATACTTGCGGAAGAGATAGTTTATTTCAGGCAGAAGCAAGAAGATGTAAAGATATAATTGATATTATCGATGAAGATAAAACCAAAACACATTTGTGTATATTTGATGAAATATATTCAGGAACAAATCCTGAAGAGGCAGTAAAAAGTGCCAGTGCATTTATGTTATATCTAACAAATAAAAAGAATATTTGTAGTTTATTGACAACTCATTATACGGAATTATGCAAAAATTTAGATAAACAAAAATCAGTTGTTAATTACAGGATGAAAATAGAGAAAAAAGAGAATAATATGATTAAATATACTTATTTGTTAGAAGAGGGAATATCAGAAGTGAAAGGAGCAATGAATGTTTTAACGGAAATGCAATATCCCAAAGAAATATTAGATATGACTGGGGAGTAAATTATTATAAAATTGATATAATATTGAAATAAATATATAATATCAATAACTATAAAATATGTACATAAGTATATTATTTATACTATTATTTGCATATTTCCAACAATTAATTGATACGACAAATGATATGCACCCAATATCAAAAAAAGAATTGAGAAATTTACACACAGAAGAACGTCAAAATATAATTAATAAATACGTAGACATAAATGTAAATAGAATATGGCATGAAGCAATAGAAAAAGCAAAATTAGGATTCACAGAACATAAATTTTATAGATTTCTTTGCAATGCAAAGGCGCCTCATATTCATTATGCAACATGCATGAAAACATTGGATATTCCAAAGTATAATATAATTATGAAAGATTTAACTTTATTCAATATAAATATTGAAGAGATAAATCATTCTATAATTATGAAAATAAAAAGATTGTTTCCCGATAGTGAGGTCAAAGAAGATTTAGATATATGCTGCAATTATTATAAAATTAGTTGGTAATATTTATATGTATTTATTATAGATAGACAAAATGAGTTATCAAGATATTAGTATGTTAATTATAACTGAAATAATTGGAGATTTTGGTTATAAAGAATTCGCAAATCATGGGGGTATAAAAGCATTTATGACGGGTACTATCGGTTATGTTGGAGTTATTTATTTTTTAATTCGTTCTTTACAGGGGGAACAAGTATTATTAATAAATGCAGCTTGGGATGGTTTAAGTGCATTATTTGAAACAATAGCTGCGATGATATTTTTAGGAGAATATTTTACTGATCCTTTAAAATATATAGGAATAATACTTATTATTTGCGGTTTATTTTTCTTGAAAATACCAATTAAGAGCAAAAAACAATTTATATTTCCTTCTTTTTGGAAAAAATAATATTCGTTTTCTTATTGATTATAATATATATTTACTTTGTAATAATGGGTTTTACTGATTTATTTAATGGATCTGCATTGATATGTATATTATTAACGTTATTTATTGCCGGATTATTATATTTATATTTAAGTTATAAAATAGCTGAGCAAGACCATAAATTTTCTTCTATGTTAGGTTTAGTATCAACTTTTGCAGATGAATTAAATCTATTGAAAAATAAAGTTGCAATATTAACTGCAAACATGAATGGAGGTTCTTCTGTTACTGGAGATAAAAAGAATATTATTCTAACACCATCAAGTTTGATTCAAGTTTCCGACAATGAAGTTGATACTGATGAAGATATGGATGAAGAAATTGACGACGAGGAAGAAGACGATGAAGATGATGAAGAAAATGAAGATGAGGAACAAGATATTGAAGATATAATTGATATTAGCGATAATAAAAATATAACTATTTTTAATATAAATGGTGAAGATGAAATATTAAGCATAGGTGGTATTGAAGAAATAAAGAGTGAAAATGAAAGTGATGAGGAAGATTTTGACGAGAATGACCAAAGTGTATCGTCTTATGACGAAATTCATAGCGGAGAAGCTTCAGTTGCAACAAAAGCTCCAACTCAAGTTAAAACTATCACCTTAGATTTGGAAGAGTCTGATCCTGATCATTTATTTGATAATATTGAAGTGCATTTAAAAGATCATACTCCGAAGGAAACCAAAGACATTAAGAAATTACCTATTGGAGAATTAAGAACTATGTTGACGGAAAAAGGGTATGATGGCGACGTATCAAAGTTAAAGAAAAATGAATTATTAAAAATATTATCGAATGAATAAAAATATATAATAAAATGAATTATAAATAATTTACTATTATTATTTATAAATTTAGAGAAGAATATGGAATTATCAAAATATATTGCACAATCATACCTATTTACAGGATCTTTAATATTATTTAATGTATCATTAAATGGTATAAATAAAGGATTAATAAATTCAAAAAATATGCATGAAAAAGAATACAGAAAATATATTATATTGAATTCAATAATTATGGGTTATTCATTATTTGGAATGTATAAATTTGGCAAGTTATTGATGATAGATTTATATTAATATTATATTATTTATTATATTTAAATAGTATAATATGAGTTGGTTTAGTGAATTTAGTGATGTGCCAAATGATGGTCCAAATCATGAATATGGATACCGAAAAAATGAAAGTATAAAAAGAAATGCAAATATTGTTTCCAATTGGGATTATAGAACATATTTACAAAATAATGCAAACAATATTATGAAATTTAATACGATGAGTGCTGCCGAATCTTCTGGAAATAATCCATTTATATTTATTAATAGCAGAGTATTACCAAATCAACCACACATGTTTCAGTCGACTCATGATGATAATATGCCGATGGTTGGCATGAATTCAAGTAATTTGAAAGATAATTATATCAATAAAGAAAGAATAAATTCAAGAATGATTGCTCCTTCAATTCCTACAACACCTAGCGTATCAGGATCTTTATTCAATATATTTAATTTTTAAATTTACAAATCTTCAATTTCTTCAAAATTTATGTAAATATACCCATTTTCAGTAGTATTTATATATGTTTTAATACAACTAATTTCAACTATCAAACAATCATCCACATATAATTTATCATTTAATGCATCTAATACAAATTTTACCATATTATCCAGATCTTTATTATTTGTATTATATTTAGGAGCAGAATCTTTTAATATGTGAGAGTTTTTACCTGTTTTAAAGTGATTTTTGGGTCTTTTGCAGAAAAAATGTAAAGTACATTTAATGGGTTTATTCATTTTTTCTTCTGGTAAATCATCGATAGTTTTTATAAAATTATCTTTGTCTTTTTTAGATGGATCATAAGTACCTCCCTTTAATCTATGTCTGTGTCTTTTTAAACTTACAGGTTCAAAATTAATTATCTTTTCATACTTCATAATATATTATGTATATTTTGTAAATCTTTTTTATATTATTATTTATCAATTAAACATATAAAGATATTTAACATATAATTAATTAATGAAAAATATTGTTAATATAATTGGAGGTATTGGAACAAAAATAGATAATTATAAAACAGCTATTGAAGTATATAATGCATATAAATTTAAAGTAAATTTTTATGATTTTAAATTAATTGGAGGAATAATTCCAAAATATTATGATAAAAAGGTATATCATATCACAAATAAATTAAAATCAGATAATTATAATAAATTAATATTACATTCGAATTGTGGAGGATTTTGGCCAGCTTTATTTTTAAATAATAATATTAAACATGAGTTATTCATTATTGAGTCTGGGCCTATTCCTGCAACGGAAGAACAAGTACGTAAATCTTTTAAATTATTATATAATATTAATTTTCCAGATTTTATTATACGACATTCAGGCATTAATATATTTTATAATAAATTATGGTCTAAAAAATACTATGATGCATTACCAAGTTTAAATAATTTACTAATTATGACGACCGAAAGGGATAAATTAATTAATCATGAATTTGTAGATAAATTTGTGGAGGATATGAAAAAACAAACTTCTGTGAATTATCATAAATTTCAAACTGGAAATCACTTTAACGTATCAAAACAAGAGAAAGAACTTTACCAATCTATTTTGGAAAAACATATAAAAGAAATTTTAAAATAAATTATTTATTTAATTTAAATTAAAATATATATATTATGATTCGTTTTACTTAAAATTAAATGTTCTAATTAAAACATAATTATGGATAGTGAAGATAATGAAATAATTGATATTTCAATGGATTTTGAAAATTTGGACAATTCATCAAGCAAATTAAAGTCAAGCAATTTTGGCGGCGGTATTGAATTGCTTATGAATGATAAAAAGAAAGAATCTGGATCAGCCAGAGATATAGAAATAGATGATTTAGAGAATTTAGAAAATGAATTGAATAATTTAGACATGGATGGAGAAACAAATATTGGTAAAAGTTTTTCTTCTGGTTTATTTAATAATAATGATAATTTTTTTGAAGATGAAAAGTTAAATGTTAAGTTTGATGACAATATTTCCATAGGTGAAGCAACTTTAAATACAAGCAAAGATACAAAAACATGGGATGGATATGGAAAATTTAATAATGTACCTTTAAATCCAGATAAAAATGTTTCTTCGCCAGGATTATCCAAAGACGAATTATTAAGAGAAAAATTCAAGTATTTGAGAAAGTTAGAGGATTTAGAGCGTAAAGGTATTGAATTGACAAAGAAATATAATATGGAGTCTTCTTTAGCTGAAATGCAAGGAGAATATGAGATGATTCTTGAAGAAAAAACGAGACAAAATTCGATTAAATTTCAAGGAAATATGATGATGATGATAGTTAATGGTTTAAGTTTTTTAAATGAAAAATTTGATCCCTTTGATATTAAGTTAGATGGGTGGGGAGATCAAATAAATGAAAATATTACTGATTACGATGAAATATTTGGTGAATTGCATGAAAAATATAAATCTAGAGCATCTTTATCTCCGGAATTAAAATTATTATTTCAATTAGGTGGAAGTGCTATGATGGTTCACATGTCAAATACCATGTTCAAGAGTGCAATGCCAGGAATGGATGATGTATTTAGACAAAATCCAGAACTTATGCGTCAATTTCAAAATGCAACTATTAATTCAATGGCCAATTCCAATCCTGGATTTTCAAATTTTATGAGTGGAATGATGTCACAACCTTCATCTCATCAAGGTCCACCTCCTCCAATGAATACTCAAGGACCTAATGCAGTACCTCCTCCCGTAGGTAGAGCTGGAAATAATTATGCTAATAGACCTGATATTACTATGGCAAGAGGTAATTTTGCTGCAGATGATGGTATAAATATCAGAGAAGCGTATAGTTCAAATATGAGTCCCATGAGTAATGATTATCCAGCAGAAAAAAGTAAGCGTCAAACCCGTCCTGAAATGAAAGGACCAAGTGATTTGAACGATATTTTATCTGGTTTAAAGACGAAAAAAATTAATATTAATGAGCCTTTGAATAACCAAGTAAATATGGATAGTTCAAATAAATTTTCAAACACAAGTGCATATACTGATGAAAATAGTAGTACTATCAGTATAAATGATTTGAAAGATCTTCAGGGAAATGTTTCTATGCCTAAAAAGAGTAAGAGAAGACAAAAGTCTGACAAAAATATCGTAAGCATTGATATGTAAATAAAAAATAGGGACTTACCTGTTTATTATTTAAAATAATTTATTATAATAAAGTATTCAACTTTATTTTCTTATAATAATCATCGCATATGGATAAATTAAATATTACGCTATCTAAATCGTGAGTGTGCTCAACAGAAGATCCATTCTGCAACATGGTGTTCACAAAGTGTATGTGAAGATGATAAGTTGATGGATTATAATGAAAATATGTCTTGACATTTTGTCTATTCAAATTAAATTTAGTTTCAATGACTTTTAGTGTAACTTCTTTCATATGTTCTAATAAAGGAATATGTTTTTTCTCCAAAGATCGTATAGTTCTCAGCGTAATATCCGTGGGAATACATAATACATGTAATTTCATAACGCAAACGGCATCCCAAGTATAAGTTGGTATAACAACGCATTTGTCATCTCGATATAGAATACTATCTTGTTCATGCGTTCCGTCAATGATATTGTATATCCATGTATCCTTTTTTGGATCTCTTTTGTTTAAATATTCCAAATATTCTTCATATGTTTCTTTTTTAATAGTCGTTTGTCTATTAGTTATTTTGCTTGAATCTTGACACACTATTAATTCACCATATACTTTTGTACAAGCTTTATATTTTTCATATATATCATTAGAAAGAATTTTTTTTATTTTTTTTATATTGTCAAAAGATACAACTTTTGATGGTATAAAAACATAATTAACATTATCTACAATAGTTTGCATTTTTATATGATATTAGTGAGGATTTAATTTCAATATCAATTTTTTTATAATTATTATATTCATTTATATTAGATTACAGAATATAAATGGTAAATAAAGTTATAGGTGAAGGAAGTTACGGATGTGTTCATAAACCAAGTTTACATTGTTCTACTCCCATTGATGGAATAGATTACGAAAAATCTGTATCAAAATTCATGAAAAAAGATGATGCAGAAACAGAATTAAAAGATTTTGTCATAATGACATTTTTAGATAAATCAAATAAATATCATTTAGGTCTTCCGAAAATATGCAATCCAAATTATGAAGATCCTTCCATATTAAACGATATATCAAAATGCGAATATTTTAATAAATCAGATGTAAAAAATCATCCTGATGATTATAAATTACTCATTTTAAAATATGGGGGTCCTGATCTAAAAAATTTTTGTATGAATTATTTATCTGAATATCTCGGTAAAGGAGATAATAGAATTAAAAAATCAAAAATATTTTGGAAAGAAGTTTGCCATTTAATTGAAGGATTGGCATTTTTTAAAAAAAATAAAATTATACATTATGATATTAAACCACAAAATATTTTGTATAATCCGATAACCAACAAAATGGTTTATATTGATTTTGGATTCATGATTATGAAAGAAGATTTAACCAGAGAATGTTTATCAAGTGATAATAGATTGGGGACATTTCATTGGTCTTATCCTTTTGATAATGGGTTTATAAATTTGAATAAATTGAAAAGTTATAAAAATTCAAATGAAAAGAAGAAGCAAAAATTTCAAAAAGAGTTAACAGATTTAATAGTATATAATTCTGAAAAGAATACTCTTGATATATCCATTAGAAAACCACAAGCATTTAAATTATTATTTAGTTACATTGATCCTTATGAAGAGGAACCATCTGAAAAAATACAACAAAACTATATTGATTCTTTTTTTGATGGTTTTAATGAATATATACAAACCGAAAATGAAGAAAATGTTATAAATCATTCTATCGATACGATTGATATTTTTTGTTTGGGGTTTTCTTTAAAATATACTCTTAATAAATTCCATTTAGAAAATGTATTAACGGAAGAATTTTATGATAAATGCAGTAAATTATTTTCATCCATGTATGATTTTAATCCTGTTACAAGAGAAATGTCTCCCGAAAAAATACTTGAAGAATATAAATATATACTTGAAGAATATACGAAAGAAAAGAATAATAATATTGAATCATCTATTGAATCAAATAGTGAAAGTAGTAAACATTCGCGAACAAAATCTTTAAGCTCTTCAAAATATTATAATAATTTGGCAAATTTGGATGCGACTGATGTCCCTTTATTTCATAGCAAAAGCAAGGGAAAAAGTAAAAGTAAAAGCAATAGTAATAGTAAATCCAGAAAAAGAAGTCAAAGCAGATCTATTTCAAGAAAAAGAAAACATAATTATGTAGGCGGAAAATATAGAACACGTAGGAGACGCTAATAAATATTTATATTTTTAAAATAAAAAATATAAATAAATAATCATTATTTTTTTATTTCTGTTGTTAATGCTTTCTCGCATATTTCTTTACCGCACCATCTAACTCTTACAGGACGTGTTTCCAAGATTTGAATACATTTGTGTCCTTTAGAAATTAATTTATTTGCAAAATCATGAGACGGAGTGGATTTTAATTTTTTCATAATTAAATAAAATTTTTATCTTTATATTATTTGAATAATTTTAATAGCCAGTTGCTATCAGGTTGTTTTTCAGTATTTTCTTTTAAATTATTATTGTCTTCCTTTTTTTCTTCTTTATTTTCTTCTTCACTTTTCTGTAAATTAATTCCAGATGGTCTATATTCATAACCAAATATATCTGCCCAAGATTTTCTTATTTTTTCAAATGTTGTATTGCATTTACCCTTGACTTTATCATAATTAGTTATATCTTCACCAGGATACAAATCTATATCCATATTTATAAAATATGATAAATTTGAAATACCATCTTTTGATCCTGAAACATTGTATCTATTTAAATTTTTATATGTTTCATAGTTCATAGGATAATTAAAATAATATGGCTTTGCAAAAGGAGTTGGATCTGCTCCTCCAGTATATACAGCTGTACTTTTTGTATTATTTTTGTCAAATCCTTCAAATTCTTTAAATAAATTCTTAAATTTTGGATTGATAGCAAAAGAAATATTTCTTTTTGCCTCTTTTGTTTGCAAAAATCTATAACAATTATCATAAATCATATATTTTATATAAATTGGTATATCATTAAATGTACTAACATATTTTTGTATACCACTATTATATACAGCTTCATAATGTCCTTCATTTTTTAATAAATAAACATATCCTGGATTTTCTGATACGTTTTCGTTATCGTAACATAATATTCGAAAATAATCGTTCAAATTTGTACTTTTTACTTCCAATTTATTTTTATTTACGAGACGTTTTTTTTGTTCAGATCCTTTTAAATATAATCTATTATTTGAATCTATTTGAAATACCCGATAATTATTATCATCTCCAACAATATTATTCTTATATTTAACTTCATCTCCGAGACGAATAAAATTTGGATGTGGGTCAAATGGTGTAATATCAAAAATAATAAATTTTATTTTGAACACATTTTCAATAATATTAATGGTTATTTGGTCAGCCCAAAAAAGCGCGTCTGTTGTACCATCGCAAGGAGTCATTATAATTTGTTTAATTTTATCGTAAGATCGAGCATTTGCCACACCATTTGTATCATCAATTAATAAATTATAAAGTCCCAATAAATCAGGAATATTCAATTGATCTTTTGGAATAATAGTTCCGTCTGGCAATTTTAAAAATGCCAAATAATCGTTATACATATTTATAGTAAAATTATCAGCAACAGCTTTTCTCAAAGATTTTATAGTATACACTTTTTTTCCGTTGACTACTTCTGTGTATATATTATTTGTAGTTGCGTTCATTTGTTCCATTTGTGCATTGAAAAGATCTTTTACACTTGCAAAAAAACAATCACCTTTACCGATATTATCGTAAACCATCCAGTTTTTATTGTAACTTACATTTTGAAAATTCATTATGCTTTCTGTTTGGGTTCTGAAAATAAAATCTTCAATATAATCATTCAACAATTTACTATTTTTAATATCATAATCGTCATTATTTAAATAATCTATTTTTTCCTTTTTATATGTTGATAAAGATGCGATATTTTCAACTAGGAGACTATTGCATTGATTCAAAAATGATTTTTCTCCCATATTTGGAAAAATAGCATCATAAATATTATTACATCTAACAATAACTTCCTTTATTTTTTTATCCGTACTATTGATTTGACCAATATAAAGTCTTTTCATGGAAAAACTACTTTTTATCATTTTATTTATAAAATTTTGATTTTTATATTCTTCAGACACATCCCACATCCACGATTCAGGAACAACTGGATTAGTCAGATTATTTACGAGTATTTCATTTATCGTATCATAATAGTTTAAATATAAATTAGATATTTCCTCTCGAATATTTGAGACATTATTTTCTGCAATGAGTAAATTTAAATTTTGCCCACACTCTTTTTCTAAAACATATGTTGTTAATACGATGTAATCATATGATTCAACCACAGATTTAGTAAATGCAATATACATTTGTTCCTGTTTTACTTCATTTTTATCTTTTGATTTCATGAACATTTGAGGACTGGATTTTTCTTTTATTGCTGGTTCAAGTTTACTATTGATTAAATACCATCCTTCCTTTGGCAATTGAGAACCTATTGCAATATTTCCATATTTGAATCCAATTATATCATTCTTTTCAAAAAATTCTTCTTGTTGTTTTATGGGATATTTTTTCTTGTATTCCTGATATAACAATGATGTCTTTTCTAAAAATACTTTTGATTTATTAATTAAATTATTTGAAAATTTATTTGTTGAATTATATTTAATTTTCCATACATTAAGTTCATTTAATTTTAAATATAAAAGAACCTGAAATGAGTATATGTCATATTGATAATTTTCTACTTTTAATAATAGCGGGTTATCGATATATTTTTGGGTTTCTTCATTTAAATTATATTTTTTAGATTTATCTAATAAGCCAGAACCAGTCATATATTTATACGATTTTATGAAAAAATTATTATCTTTTGTATAATCATCTATATTTTTGTTAGTTGATCCAGTCAATAAATTTATAATATTTTGTGCAAAATAGTTATATGTTTCCAAATCAGAATCAAAACATTCCCAGGCTAATTTTGGTTCTTTAAAATATCCAATTGCTTTTCTATAATTTGATTTTAAAAGTGTTATAAAACTTATCATCGTCTTAAAATATATTTCTTGAACCTTGAAATATTCAACCAATGCTCCTGAACTATCTAGAAAATTATTCAAAAATGTATTTTTATAATCGATTAATTCCCTTGTTCCATTATATATGACATCATAAGAAATATTATTTGGATTTTTTTTATAAGCCAATATATTATTGGAAAGTTCCATTGATACTTTGTTATATTTTTTCTTTGAAATAGTTAGCTTCACAAAAGAATCATCAAATTTTTGGTATTGCAAATATAATTGTTTTTTTGATTCATTTAAATTTATAAATGTTTGTATTAAATTTTCGTCGTCAGTATTATCCATTAATTCTTTTAATAATTCTTTATTATATAAGATGGTAAGTGCTAACGGATCTTGTACTAAACTACTAACATCTGTCATGTTAACCGCATTATTTTCCGTTAAAAATTCACCTAATAATGTTTTATAATTATTTGGATATTTTTTTAGTAGTTTTGGATCATCAATAGATAATGCAGTATTGGATTCGTTTTCTTTTTGTATATTTCTATTTAATTCTTCATTTATTCTAGATTTTAATTCTTCATTTTTCAGATTTTTTGAATACATTGATCCTTGTCGCAAATCTTCTGGAATGGAATTTAATTCTTTTTCGGCATTTTCCATATTTAAAGTGCTTGCGTAAAAATCTTTTGAATCTATTGGTTTTTTATCAATTTGCCAGTCTCCTAGTACCCATTTCTTGCCCAAAATAGTATATGGTTTATTGTTTAAATATAATACATTCCCTTCTTTGAACAAGGTATTTAATATTATTTCAATATTATTATCAATAATACCTTCTTGTTTTGCCTGTTCAAGAGTTCTTTTTGGCTGCATATATTTAAAATTACTCAAGGTTGTATTGATTAAAGTGTCAAATTGTTTTTTATTGAAAAATTGGGTAAAAAGACCATTTTTATCCATTTTTATATTTGGATTATTATCGACGACTGGTTTATAAAGCTTTACTAAAGGATTAAATTGGATAGTTGTATCTTTATCTTTTGGAACAGACATATCAGGCCTATAAGTTAAGCTGTACAAATCAGGTAAATTTGTTTTCATGTAAATAACCAAAGAAGATGGAACAAGTTTTTTGTCATCTTTTTTATTTTGGTCTGTTGATAGTTTATTCATTAAATTATTTTTATTTATCATATTTAATTTGTGTTTATAATTAAATAAGATAATTATTTATTACTTAAAATTGAATCGGTTTAAAAAAAAATATAACTTAATTATATAACTATGGGATTAGATCAATTTGCATACGTAACTAAAACAGAACCTCCTGCCTCTGTTGATTTTGAAGAAAATATTAATTTTAAAGAATTTATTGAAATTTATTATTGGAGAAAAGATTATTATTTACAATATTGGATGTGCGATTTATATATTAAAAAAGGTGGCGTAAATGATTTCAATTGTAATATGCTTTTATTAACTCTTGAAGATATTGATGAATTAAAAAAATATATTGAAAGTGATGACTATAAAAAATTACCTGATTATTCAAAATCAGAACAGGATGATAATATTAAATTTTGTAAAAAAGCAAAAGAAATTTTAGAAGAAGGAGATAAATATATAATTTATTATAGTTGGTGGTAAAATTATTTATAAAGTTATTGATTAAATATATTTATTGTTTACCCAATAATCCGTTGTAATCATCGGGCAAATATTTATGAAACAATGTGAATGATTCTTTTTGCTTTTGTTTCTGTTTCTCCTTTTTTGCCTTCTCCAATATTGCTATTGCATTATTTATCTCACTTTCGCTGACCTTACCATCACCATTTTCATCGACCAATTTTTGGAGTATGCGATATTTATGTGGCATGACGCAATATTTGCTTTCTTCATTAAATAAATGGTCAGATAATATCGTAAATACTGCAGTTAAAACCAATGCCGTGTAAATATCACGAGTACCCATCCATGCCATCGCAAACACCAATAATTGTTTTGTAACGGACATTTTCAAATATTCTTCTGTGGAACGGCTAAATTGAATAGCAATAAACTTTGAACCAACGTTCAATATAATCATTATTATGCCTGCAAAAAATTTACTATTATTTAAATACATGATATGGTGATTTATGAAATACAATATGTTTGAAAAATCCATCATTTCTTATTATCCTAATATAATAATATAAAATAATAAAACCAGAAATATGAAATATTTAATAAAGATTCAATGTTCTTAACGTTTTTGTAAAATAATAAATTCCGTTATTCAAGTGTTTATTTGCAAAATTTTCCATAAATACACGCGTTTTTCTAAAATTTGGACGTATTATTCCTCTAATTTTTGGTGTAAACCCTTCATATTTTCTGTACATATTTTCACTAAAATCTATAAATAATTTTAACATCAACAAAAATAGTATAAATAAAATTATATTTATTAATAGATTCAAATTTCTTTTTTTCATATATAACCTATATAAGTATACTAGATTATATATCTTTTTACACTGAACTATATGCATTTTGAAATGTTTCTGTTCCTGATGGCATTACTTCAACATTATCTACTTGTCTAGTGACGTTAAATGCAGCAGAATCTTTTGGTTGAATAGTTGTTTTAATGGTTTCCAAGTCAACACCGGAAGTGCTAGATAAGTAATCATTTAGGATATCTTCTGCATCTTTACTGATACTTCCTTGCATTCCTTCATAAATATTTCCCTTTAAAATATTTGTTTGTACACGAAATTTGCTTGATACTATTATCAGAATTAACGCAACAAGTAATCCTAAAGTAATATTTTTACTTGAAATAAATAGGATAAACAATATTAATACTAATTTTCCTAAAATAGTTTCATACATATCATTGATTATTTTAGGATTAATTAAAAGAATCATAACTAAACCAATAAAAAGACCAGTAAGAGGAGTGATTTTTAAATTAGACGCCATTATTATATTAATAATCTATTTTATTTTATTAAATTTATTTCAGTCTGTTCAATAAATATTTATCTTCATTTTTTATAGAAGATGTCTTTAGCAATGTACGCTGCTCCATTGAATAATAATGGGGAGAATGAATTATATTCCGATAATAATTTATCTAACATGAATGCAGACAATACGTATATTAGTATGAAAAGAAATTCTCACAATAAAACCCAAAAGAGAATGCCTTCATACAATAACGAAAAAGTCAATTCTGTTTTACAATCTATTCACGATAATTTATCTTCCAATGAAAATAGTTTAGCTGATTTCAAACCTTTAGCACCTCCTACTTCAGTTGGAGTTGAAAATACTCGTATAAAAGAAAATATGACAAGTTATAATGAGATGGATTATGGTAATAAAGTTTCGCCTAGTTTTGATCTTAATAATGATCAAGATATGGATATGCAGAGTTTGAAAAACAATTATATGGACAAGTATCAAGTTAAGGAGTATTATAAAAATCTATCATCTAATTTTGACGAAAAGAAATTAAATGGCAATTATAAATATTATAATAGTAGTACATCTAGCGAAAATTATTTTCCACAGGACAGCAATCAATCCTTGATTGATAAAATAAATTACATGATAAATTTATTGGAAGAACAAAAGGATGAAAAAACAAATAATGTTACAGAAGAAGTTGTTCTTTATTCTTTTTTAGGCGTTTTTATCATTTTTGTAGTCGATAGTTTTGCTAGAGTGGGTAAATATGTTAGATAAATTAATTTAATATAAATACTTTATTCGAAGGAAATGGATTATATGCAAAATTGTAGAAAAAATACGCCATTGGTGTAGATACAAGTGAACTTGCATTTGAAAATAATTCTGATAATATAATATTGTTATGGCTGATATCTTCCACAGATAAATACGTATATTCTTTATTTTTACTGATGATTTCAGTTAAGCTTCTTGCAAATCCTCCCATAAATAATCCATCATCAGACTTATAATTTTTATTGATTGACGCAATCAAAGACAAAAGTTCGTTATTTTTTTTAATTAATGTGCATGTTTTTCTATAAATATATACACATTCAATTTCGTTGTCAGACATCAACATGTATATCCAGATATTTTTACTTTCAATAAGCGAATTTATGTTTGTTAAGTCGGGCAAAATAGTTATATCCCACATATAATTTGTCTCTCTCAAAAATTCATTTAAATAATATGCATTTTGTTTATTCACCTCCAATAATGAATAACTTGGTGGAAATCCAAAAGATAAATCCAAATATTTAATGCAAAAGCAATGTGTTTTATAAATAGTTAACGGAACTATTCCCGTCAGTTCATTTTCTCTCTTAAAAAGACTTATTGATATTTTTTTATTTAAATGAGATTGATTATATTCATGTGTTTGTATTAATTGCGGAGCGATATTTTGTTTTCTATTCTGTTTATTAACGCACAAATAGTCCACATAATACACATCAAAATTTGAATCTTTTCTTTTATTATTAATGGTCACGTGCAAAGGGCGTGAAGTTATTGTGCCAATAATATTTTTATCATCTATAAATTTATTTGATTTAAAATCATGAAGCAATATATTTTTATTGTAGAAGGAAATATAACATGGATGACTATGATTTATAAAATAAGGCATAATATTTTCTTTTTTTGGATGATAAATATTCTCGCTATTTTTTTCTCTGAAATAGTTTTGTTGAATAAAACTCACTAATTTATTCATTTTTGCAGAACTTATTTTCTCGTAATTCATAGTTTCCACATTTTTAAAATTTGTAAATTTATTTTTTTCAGGTAGGTGTTTGCGTATTATACCAATATTAAATAAATAATAATAGAAATTATATGCATGAAATACGGGCTGGTAAAACCAAAATCCGTATTTTACTCTCATATAAGTGTACGTTAAAAATAATATAATAATAAATACTAAAAATACATACAAAAACATATTGATAATTCTTTATAAATTATTATGATGTTTATTACTAAATTAAAATTGAAACGAATATTTTATTTATTATCAGTATTATAAAATAATAATTATTAACTAAACGATATAATGACTGAAACTACAAATGCCACTGAAAATATTCAATATATAGCTGATTTTTATTACGATAAAAATAATTTTACAGAATCAATAGTAAAAGTTAATCCTTGTAAATCAGAATATATTACAAATGATAATTATTATAAAGTTATTCATAACTTTGATATAAATTATGTAAAAGACGGAAAAGTTGATTTAATAGGATATTTTGATCGTCAAAGTTGTGAAACATTATATCATATGCATAATTCCGAAAAATATATTAACAGAATAAAAAAATGGTATATTGATGGAAAGTATAAAACTAAAAAAGATAAAATTATTAAAGATAACATGATTACAAGAGGGATATATAAGGGCATACCAAAAATTAAATCTCCTATTGATACAAACAATATGAATTTAGCAACAAAATTAGAAAAAATATGCAGCGAATATTTATCAAAAGATATTCCTGAAGAAAAAGAAATTATTAATTATATTCAAAATAAAATAATAGTATTACAAAGAACTAATCATGATGATGATTTTGTATTAATTGAAAAACAATTTAATAACGAAATAAATTTAATATATACTACAAAACAATTTATGAGTGTACATCCTCATTTTAAAAATAATGAATATAAAGAAATAACAGAAAGTCCAGATATTTCGTATTATTACGAAAATAATGAAGATGAAATTTATTGCATTAATGATTTTTGGCGCAATCCAACAGATCAAGATAATAATTATACTATTTATTTAAATGTACCTTATGTTCCAATCCCATGTAAAACCTAAAAAAGTTGTCAAGAAAGCTATTTGAAATAATTAATTATTTTATAAAATAAAAATATAAATATGATTTCGTACATCATCAAAAAATAAACATTTTTTAAAGGCGTTTTTTTTGGTAATCCAAAGTAACTCCTTTTATATTTCAGATGTTAAATAATTATTTTTCATTTATATTATTAACTCATATATGGTGACTAATAATTATGCGCGTTTTTGGCGTTTTTTGGTAATCCAAAGTAACTCCTTTATTAATTATGGTATTAAATATTATATTATATCAATATTTTATAAATCATATTGTGTGCTAAATAATAACGGCGTTTTATGGCGTAAAATCTATCCTCCAAAAAGAGGATAAAAAAAACGCCATATTTTGCTTATTTTTTGCTTATTTTTATTTCCAAAAGTTTCCAAGCAATTTATATAAAAATATTTAAATATTATTATATTATTTATAAATCTATTATGATCTTATAAATAATAATATAAAATATAAAAAAGTTGATTGCTTAATTTTTGCTTATTATTATTTCCAAAAAGTTCCATATTTTGGAACTAAAAAATAAGCAAATTATTTTTCAATAACAACTTCTTTTGATAATTTTTTTATGATTTTATTCAAATTATCTTCTTGTTCTTCCTTTGTTGATCCTGACATGCAGCAAGTTAACAGACTCATATATTCATCATTATCTGGATGATTATATTTTGAAAAGTTTGGATGTTCTTTTAACCATAAAGGAATTTGTTTTATATTTTTATCTGATATCTCTTTTATCGCTTGTTTTATTTTTTGTTTATCTTCATTTTCTTTCTCCCAAGTATTATTATCTTTTATATACAAAGTTTCTCTTTTTAAATCGCTGCAATGGATTGGTCTTTTATTAACATCCAAATCTTTTAGCTCTTTTATAATTATATTTGAAATGCCACTAACATAACCTTCTTTGGCCGTATTATCCAAATCTTTTACTTGTAATTGTATTGAATTTATAAAATCCTTTATATTTAATGCATCTTTGCATGTTTCATTCAAAAAGAATTGCATATTGAATGTTTTATTGTGGGAATTATTATTATTTGTAATAGATTTATCTTTTGATAATTCTATGAGAGATTTTTGTAAATCTTGATTTTGTTTCAGAAGTTGTAATATTAAATCATCTTTATTTAAGTCACTATTTGGTGCATCATTTATGTTACTTTCACAAGTTTTTTTATGTTTCCATAATCCAGCTTTTGTTTTATAAGATCTTGAACAAATTTCACACGAAAAATTATTGCTTAAAATTTGCTTAATTTTAGTTCCATTATTTCCATTTGCATTATTTTTATGTTTTGCACTATTAAAATGAGAATCGAAATTACTTTTTCTATCCGTACAATAGTCACAAAAAATACATTCATATTTTTTGCTTAATTTTTGCTTAATTTTATTTCCATTTAGTTCCATATTATGGAAATAGAAAATAAGTTTAATATATTTTCTTTATATATTTTTAAAAATTATCATAACAAAAAATGAATTATTATTTTTGTAACCAGACCATAATTTTTCATTATCGTCACAAATTAAAGAATTTTCAAAAAGTATTTCGGAATTTCCAAAATGGACATTTTAAAAATGTCCAAAATCGATTTTCCGAAAAAAGTCTTGGAAAAAATTTGTTACTGAAAATATTGCAAATAAAATAATTATAATAAAAAGACGATATATGCTTTTATTATAATTCCATATCATAACTACTATTTTTTATATTTATGGGAATCACTACATTTTTCATTTTAATATTTGGATTTATATTTTCTTTATTATTTTTATCATAAGATAAATAAGAACGATTCTGTAATCTATTTTCTCTTGAATTTTCATTTATGCTTTTTAATACATTGGGTTTTCCTAAAAATATTTTCTGTGCTTGATCTTTTGTGTATTCAGTTCCAATAGTTTTAACTGCATTTCCAAACACTTTTGTCATACCTCCATATTTTTTTTTGGTTGTTTTTGTTTTTCTTTTTTTATATTTTTTTAGAGTATATTTTTTTCTGTATTTTTTAGTTTTTTTCATATATTTATGTGAATATTTTATCTTCTATTTCTGACATAAAAAGATACATCCAATTCTTCCCCCCATATTTCTTCCATAGTATCACTTTCATAAAAATCTTCAAGTAGACAAGGTACTTGATCAGGATTAAAGTTTTCCACCTCATTATCAATACCTGCTGCCGCAATAACAATATTATTAATACCAAAATCTTGCCTAATTTTTGGAATAATAATGGTGTGCATTTCTTGTAAAGTCCAATTATTTTTAATAAAATACCATTTAATTTTATTTTGTCTAACTTCTTTAAAGCAAATCATTTTTCCGGGAACGTTTTTCATTTTTAATATACTGATTATAAAAATAAATATATTAAAAAATTAAATCAATTTTATTCTGGTTTTAATAATACATATAAATATTGGTATTCATATTGACAATGAAGTAAATCTATTTGCTTATCAACAATAAATCCAAATTCTTGTGCCAAACTCAATATATCTTGTATTGGTTGCATATGCATTACATGTTCATTCTTTCTTACTTTTCCGTCGGAATCATTCTTGAATTTTTCCACAAATTTTGCCTGGTGAGTATTTTTATCGTAAGAAAAATCAGAACTATAACTAAAATCGGTAAACTTCAATTTTGAAGATGTTATTCTTTTCTTAGCATATCTTTGAGGAGAAACCAAGAATAAAGGATTGCCGGAAGGTAAAATGGGATCAAAATTTTCTGCATCGACAAGATGAATAATTAAATAACCTCCTGGCATTAGCCAATTAAAACAATTTCTGAAGAAAGTTGGTTTGTCAACATAATAAATAGTAAAATACATACACAAAATATGAGTAAAATAATTTGAACGGAATAAAGAACCATTCATAGCATTACCGACCTCAAAATTATAATCTGGATATTGTTCCTTTGCTTTAGCAATCATGGAAGGGGAAATATCGACGCCAACAACATTCAAACCCTTAGAACTTAATGAGGCGACATGATGACCAGTGCCACAACCTATATCAAGAATACGACTTTCGCTTGTGGGATGTGTTTTATTTACTATTTCTCCAATTTCGTAATCGTCTTTCATATTGCTGTAGACAAGATAATCGTAAATATCTGCATAAAATTTATCGTATATATCATTGCCGCTTTTAAATAAGAACTGGTCATTTTGAGTGAATCCTTCTTTTCTTAAAGGTTGAATAGTTTTGAATAAAGTCATGAGAATTATAAGCAAAACAATAAATAATAATATTTTTGCCCATGTAGTACTATAATTATAACTTGTACCAAGACTTTTAATTTGTGCTATGGCATAATTTAAATAATTTTTCATAATTCACTTATAAATAATATTATTATTATTTTTTATATAAATAGTATTTATACATAAAAAATATGAATGATAGTGAAATAAATGATATACGAGAACAAAAAGAATTCAAAGGAACCACATTTTCTGAATATAAAAAGACAGACGTTAAAAAAGAATTACTAAATAGTTTATGCTCCTCAAAAATAGAGCCTGCATGTTATTGGTCTGCTGAATTAATATGTGCAGGACATTATTCCGATTTATGGGAAGTCATATTATTATTTTACTCTAAATATGTTCATATTGGCAATCCAAAACTTTCAATATATTTGCAAAAACGAATGGAAGATTTTAAAGATATTGCTAATGGTGGATATTATAATCGGGAAATAAAAATGCGAAATAATCCAAAAATAAGAAAATTATTTGCGGAAATAATGGCAACATTATCTGAATCAAAAAGATGTCATAGTTTAAATGAAGTTAAAGTAAAGGATGAAGATTTTAACATGACTTATATGACGGAAAGATTCAAAGCACCAAATGTTAACTTTGCAGAAGAAGTATTCAAAGAAGAAGATCCGAAAGAAATTTTCATTGCAATAAATGAATTGGGATATAATTTATCCAAACATGTTAGAAATAGTGTTGAATCAACCTACTGGATTGAATGGATTCTTGAATTTGAAACTATTTGCAAACAAAAAAAAGAAAAATGCCTTTGTGAACGCAGAACATTTGCAAAAGTTAACGATAAATATCAAAAAGATCTCGTTTGGATAGTTTGGGATTTATTTTTAACTATATCAAAAGAAAAGACAACTTTAATTCAAAAAGTTGTTGAGGCAACGTTGAATATTTTTTGTTTTAATTATACGGGAACAAGCTGTGCTAAGAGGCGTAAATTATATTTGTATTTTATGGTTACATTATTAACGCAAAAAGTTGACTTGTCAACGGAAATAGTAAAAGATAAAAAAAAGGTCTCTGTAATAGTTGATAATATAGATAATATTTACAAACAAATAAAGAAGAGCGAAAGAAGTCCTTCAACGGATTATCTTTTTACAAACTCAAAGGCACATAATTTAGAGAAGAGTATAATGAAATTGGAGAAGATGAATAAATTTGAATCATCTTTTATACCAAGAACCGGACATGATAGTGATAACGATGAGGATGATATTTAATTAAAAATATAGAAATGATTTAAAAAGATATTGTAATAAAATGTATATAAATGGGGAATAATTTATCGGCAAGTCAAGAAAACTGCAATTATAATTGTCCAGTTTGTAAAACGAGTGGAAAGATTCCAAATATAGCTGGAAGATTTTATATTATTAGCGATACTGAATGTCAATGTAGCGGATGTGGTGAAATTTTTGAAAAGAAGAAATATTATAGAGATGTGAGTTTAAATTTAGATGAAGAAAATCATATGAAAACAAAAAATACAACAGAAGGAGAGTGTTTTAACGCTGTTTGTTTCAAGATTCCTCCTTTGAATAAAACAGAAATTAATACATAATAAAAAATATTTTTATAAATTATATTATATTTTAATATAATATATGCCAAAAACAGCTAAAAAAACAACCAAAATAAGTAAAAAAACAAAAACTAAAACGGCAACTAAAAAAACAAAATCAAATAAATCAGGTAAATCTTATTCAAAAGAAGAAATTACAAGAAAATTTATACAAATGTTAAATACTATTAAATTATATCATTGGAAAACACATAGTTATGCAACTCACAAGGCAACTGATGAATTATATAGCAATTTAAATGACGGAATCGATAAATTTATTGAAATATTGCTTGGTAAAAAAGAGGATCGTATAGATTTAAAAATATCTGATACTATTCCATTGAAGGCATTTAATAATATTGCCGACTTTAAAAAGGAAATCGAGTCGTATAAAACATATTTGATAAATATGAAGGGTGTAAATCT